>Ga0302139_10000678_pt1 | contig 16361 bp, 23 predicted proteins | sample CBN3_331_MG_FD_203104 | JGI IMG/M metagenome (GOLD analysis project Ga0302139, IMG submission 203104) | Marine microbial communities from Western Arctic Ocean, Canada - CBN3_33.1 | ecosystem: Environmental > Aquatic > Marine > Oceanic | place: Canada: Western Arctic Ocean | collected 2017-09-15 | reverse complement strand
AGTGAATGTTGCCCCGCTGCGACTCAAGTCCTGTTCACTGTCCATCGATAGCAACTCGACTTCACCTGCTCCCGGAGATGTCAAACCGCTTGACGCCGCAGGGATCGCCGCATTCGTTATCGCCCATTGCCAGGGGAGCCCACGCTCCGGGCGGCCCGAGGCTCCTTGCCCCTCGCCACGATGCTCCCGTAGCGTCTGGCGTACCACTCGCTTGATCTGCTCATTGAACTCCGTTGATGGAATCACACCTACCATTGATCACCCTTTGATATCACAAGCCAACCAGCACGCGCCGATCACACCTTCGACAACTGCCGTTGCAGCATCTGTGCAGGTGATGGTCACGCGAATATCCAGCGTATCACCGGACACAAATGTTGTCGGTGTCAGCGAAAATGAAAGGTCCGCGAAGGTGAGGCTGTTGCATGTCGTGGCTGCCGTAGTGCAGAGATCGGCAGAGATACCAGTCGCCTCATCACTGCGATAACATTCCACGTCAACGACGCACGATGCGTCAGCCACTGCGGTCAGCATCCCAGCATGAACAACCAGATTGCATGTCGCTCCGTCGTCGTACTCGGCTGGGATCGGCACATGAACACGGGCGTATCTGCTCGTAGCTCCCGCCGCGCCGAGGTCGCCAGTCGTTAAGTGCGGCGAGCCAGTCCCGAACGTAGCGTTATCCAATCCCAAATCGTCGGCGGCGGGACTGCCAGGGAGGTTCACCGCCAGGGAATCCCACGTCCGGAATTGAGTCAGCGGGATCGTGAACGGTTGTAGCGTGTCCTGCGCGAGCTTAGACCGTGCCAGTGCCATCGTAGATGTGCACATGGCATTGGTGATAGATGCGGTTGTGGCGTTGATGGTGGTAGCTGTTATTGACCCGTCAACAGTCGTATCTGAGTCGATTCGGTTTACCATTGTTATGTGATCCCGGGAAGGTTTGTGAAATCCAGCTCATCGTGGACCTGAAAGTCCAAGAAGGTCGCCGTGGCGGGTGTTGAGTCATAATCAGCGAACCCATTGCCGTCCAGCGGGAATGGTGCAGTTGCTATTTCCTGATCCGCCAGGTAGATCGGGATCAGCTTTCCTGTCGGTTGGTTGTCAGGCCCTATTTCTTTTTGCTTCATCCCAATATCAAGTGGCTCAAGCCTCCAGCCTGTTTTTTTCACATGTATTTCCGTTGAGAGTGAGTAATAGATCTCTGTTCCTCGCACTTGTCGCGACCCAACGGTTATCCGGTTGACCTTGGCGTTCCCCTGCCCAATACTCAGACCTGAAACTGTAAACGCCGCGGCGTTTACCGCGTTCTGGAAATCCAGAATCCATGCAGGTATTGCTTTGTGATTGCTGCTGATGGTCACGATCAGTTGATTATTATCAATTGTCGAAGGTGGGTCGAACGGGTCATTCGCTGAATTCATGATCGCGTTGCCGTTCTTGTCCTTCACCACCGCTTCCTGATAAATCTCTGAGTTGAATGTTATCAGGGCTTCGTCGTTGTCCGGATTCGTGGCGTCAATGTTCTGATTGCTGTCGTAGTCGACTGAGACTTCCCACCCCGCGTACGGATTAGGATTCGTCACTGACAACGTACGGCAGAACGCTAACGAATCCTGTGGATGGACCGACCCAATCACCGGGAGGCTGGCGTGGCTCCCAACGGTGTATGCCTTGTCCGATGGACTGGAGGCGTTGAGGACAAAAGTACGAGTGTAGCTGCGTTTGCCTTCAGTGTTCGTGGCTTTCTCGCCGCCGGGCTTCTCGCCGAGGTATATCACCGTCATTACACGGCCCCCTGCAGCAAGAGGGCGTCGGTCTGATTCTTCTTCTGCTCCGCCAGTAAATCATCCAGCGTCTTGTTCGCTTTTTTGTGCTCGGCCAGAGCCTGTTCCGGCACCTTGGCTGCACGCGATGCGAAGATGGACGAGAACGCTTCGGACGATCCCCGCGTTGCTATGCCCGCGAGTCGTGCTCCGCCTGATTTCGGCTTTGTTTCGTTGACCCTATCCCTAGCCGCCGCAATCGCGTCATTAACCCGGATCTGATCCAGTTGCTTCTGAGCCCCTTTCTGTGTTTTGATACGACGTTCTTCTTCCTCTTTCGCTTCCTTAGCTGCCTTTGCCACGTCTTCTAACCGCTTCTGCTCTTCCTTCAAACTTCTCAATCTGTCGATACCTTCCTGTCCCACAAGTCGGTCAGAGAACCCCTGTAGCTCTAATTCCTCCGCCGTCGTCACTCCCGACAAAATAGCAATCTGGTCCTCAGTCTCTTGCAATGCCGAATTGAATCCTGATTGTTGCTTAACCACCTTCTGCATCGTGGAGTCAAACTGCTCCCACGAATTAGACATCCGCCGCACTGGTCCTGTTGCCTCGTCGATCTTGGCAAGAAACGATCCAAGCGGACCATCGACCAACCCCACCATTTCCCTGAAATCCTTTCCCATTTGTCCGATGCCGCGATTAACTCCGTCCGCTCCAGCTGCCACTCTACCCATTGCGTCAGCGGCCGTTGTTTGTGCCTCTGCAAACTTACCTGTCTCCTCGGCGGCATCTTCCATTGTGTTGTCGATGATGACCATCGCAGTCCCTGCAGCTACGGCTGATACAGCGAGTGCCGCCCACCCTGCTGGACCCGAGAACGCTGCCGCCACTGCAGCCGCCTTTGCATACAACAAAAACGCTGCCGCAGCCGCCGCAATCCCTACACCAATCCTCAGCAGGCCTCGCGGGAGGATGCTGGTTGTTTGAATGAACGAGGTAATGGACCCAAGCACCGCATTAGATGCCGGCAGCAGCACCTTCCCCATCGCCTCACCGACCGCCACGATATTGTCTTTCAATGTGCTGAACTGCCCGGCTGTAGTCTTCGATAGTTCAAGCATGCCATCTTTGAACTGTCCGCCTGCTCCGGTCATTATCTCAAACGCTTTTCGCAGATCCTTGCCGCTGATCAGGCCCTTGCTGGCCATCTTCTGGATATCTGTCGTGGCAATACCTGTGGCTTGACTCAGCGATTCCAGAATTGGGATCCGGCGATCGATTAACTGATTTAGCAGTTCACCCTGCACCTTACCCGTCGCAGTTGCTCGGCCGAGGATGGTTGCTAAGTCGCTAATCTTCGCACCTGACCCCGCTGCGACATCACCGAGGTTTTTCAGGACCGGCTGAATCTCGTCAACACCGAACTGGAATGCCAATAAAGTCTGTGCGGCCTCTGATAAATCCAGCTTGCTGAATGGCGTCGTGGCTGCAAAATCGCCCAGCCTCTTCACCATTTTTTCCGCCTCTTCAGCGCTTCCGGTCAGCACCTTAAATTGCACCTGCAAAGTTTCTGCGTCTGCTGCCAACTTAATGATTCCGAGCCCGATTGATCCCGTCGCCAGTCCCGCCACTGACGCAGCAAATCCTCCAATGACAGACTGGCTCTTTTTTATCGAGCTATTGAATTGTCCTGTGCTCGCTTTCAGGTTCACAACCAAATCACCGAGGCTGGCCATCAGGCATCCTCCGTGCAAGTGATTCGATCATCCGCCGGGCGGCTGCGTTGTTGGCTTTCGGCGGCGGTGCAAATCGCGTCCACGGCATGAAGTCCTGCGCCGTCGCGTCGCTGTCGCTCGCCAAATATGAATGAATGAACCACGCGATCATCCCCAACGCCTGAGCACTGTAACCAATCGGCTCGACTTGATCCTTAACGCACCACTCGTCGAACTGTGCTGGAGTCATTGAATCCAGCATCCCATCCACATCGACCGTCCCCGCCACATGCTCCGCCAGACGCATTGCCGTCAGTCGTCTGTGGTCTCGTGTGAGTTTTTTACCGATTCGTCGTTATCCGAATCTGTGCCGCCTCCACTCAGCCGGTTGCACACATCGAACAAGCGATTCAACGTATCGCTCGGCCAGTCACCAATAGCGTCTATGTCCTCCTCCGAGAACACCCGGCCGCCTTTGTCGTCCCGGATGCACCGCACCAGCAGCCGTTCCTTCTGTGTAGTCGCCTTCTTCCGGTCAACCCCGGACCAATCACGCTTCATTAGTGCGGAGTCATGCTTGTTCTTCTCACGGGCCGTCATGCCGTGGCACATCACGTATTCAGCAGCACCGAACTCCGGCAGATCCACCCGTTCCGTTTTGATCGGTAACGGCTTCAGCAATGTCTCGCGACTACTCGCCATCGTCATCATCTTCCTCTTGCCAGTTTGGACCCGGCAGATCGTTGCCATCTTCGTCGTATCCGATGATCTCGCCGTCGAGATATCGCTGGTAGTCGTCCGGATGAATCCCCTTGCCAACCATGTCTTGTTGGCGTTGGGCTGCCTTCATTTCCGCTGATGTCATACACGCACGCAACGTGCATTCCTCGTCGGCCGGTTCAGCTACACCCATCTGAACGAGTCGGTAGCAGTCCGGCAGATCGGTGATGTACCCGGCCGGGAAATACCACTTCCCGTCGTCCTTCTTGATGAGACCAGGCCAGCCGATTGCTCGCGGTGCCGCCTCAGCGTCGTTGAGATACTTCGCCTTCATGTTGGGTAAACCATCAATCCGTCCAGCGGAATGCTGACCGTCCCTTTGATGCCGTCGTTCATATCACCTGAGTAGCCGAACGTCATGCCACCGCCGGTGAATGTCATTTCTGTGCCACCAACCAGCGTACAGGACCAATCACGACCTGCTGGCGTCGTGATGTCGTCTGTCAGGGCTTGATGACCCGCGAGCTGACTATCGAAAAACACTTCAAAATCGAACGTGCCGGGATTCGTGTATCCCGTTACCTTACGAGCCTTGCCAGCAGCCGCCTGATCGATCGTTGTCGCGTCATATCCCTCCGCCTCGGCGGATGAGTGACTGAACGAAAGTGTCTGTGCCACTGCGACCAGCGAGGCTGAGATAGACTGTTTGATCACAGAACCTTTGGTGATAATCTGCGCCATGATGTCCTCCTAAACTGCGTGATACTGGATTTGAACATCCAGCAAAGTGTTATGAACGCCAGTATCTGACCCGTCTTGCGGCGGCTCGTACTCGGTCGACTCGTCATTCATCAGGACCGCCCCGATGGTCTGTGATCCTGCGGCACCAGTGTAATCGTCCAGGAAGACCCGAACGGCTTTCCCCAGTGCTTCCGATTCAATGCTTCTGTCTGCCTTGCAGTCAATGTCGAAATCCAGGAACCGCAGCGGCCCGGTGCCATCGATTTGCAAGAACTCAGTCGATGATATTTGTGTGATAACAATGTGAGGCAATGCCGCTTTCTGCGGAGCCTTGCTGATATATATCCGGCTGCCCACCAGTGTGCTGACCGATGATTCGCCCGCCAATAGTGAGACAAGTCCGGCCCTCAAAATGCTTTCCCTTTCCGCACTTCTTTTTCAAGTTGCTTGCGTGCTCCGGCACCGAATTCAGCTTTCAAGAATGCCGAGTTCCGTCGAGCCAGCACATACATCGGCGGAGTCCAGGGTCGACTGCTCCCAGTGTTTCGGACGGGACCACCCTTCTTACCCGTCTCACGCTCACTCCTTCCTGAGAACGCACCCGTCCCTACATACGCCCAGTGGATGTTTTGAGCCCCGATACCCACCCCCTTGACTCCACTGGATGGCCCACGGGATTTTGCTTTACTGCCGGGACCTACTCGCCCTCCGACTTTTGCACCACCTCCAGGAGCTTCCTTGACCTTCAGCCGCCTGCGCCCCAGAGCTTTTCGTGCTGCCTTGTTATTTGACGGAATGGCTTTCTTTGCAGCTTTCAATAATACGTTTGCCGCTCGAAACGCCCCGGCCGACATCGTCCGCCGTCCGGATGTCGTCCGCATTTTTTCCATGATTGCAAGAATTTCCTTGTCACCAAACAACTCAACCGCCAGCCCACCCCCGCCGGAACTGATTCCCCCTGATACAGCTCCTGAACCGAACGCTCGACCCTTTGGGCTCAATAGTCTTTTGGCAACAGCCACTAGACAGCCCTCCGCGTCTGTATCTCAACTTCCTGATGGGCGTTGTCGATGTCGATCACGCTCATCACCTGATACGTGATGCCCTCTGATATCAGCCGGCTGTCCGGAGTTGTTGCTGCCAGTGCCGTCGTCCACGGACAGATCCACACATGGCTCACATCCGCGTTGACCTGATCAACCTTCCAAAACTCCCGGCCGCCCTTGCTTTTGCAACTGGCAAACGTCATTAATCGCGTCGACCAATTCGCGTCCAGTGTGTCGTCAATGAACCCGTGAGCGTCCGCCGTTCCGGTAATTGTCTCAACCTTCAGCTTCTTGTCGTAGTTCGTACAGCAGGCCATCACGCAGCCCTGCCAATCGCTGTCCATTGCAGCGTCTGAACAAGGTTCCGATACTTTATTGAGTCGCCGTCGCAGTTGCCCCAGTGCATTTTGCAGTATTCAACAATCGCCAGCTTAGCCTCCGGCGGAACTGCTGCCGGTGCCCCGTATCCGGCGGTCACTGTGATCGTCACCGCGTTCGGAATGTCATCGGTTGCCGGCCAGAACACCCCGTCAATCACCTTGACTCGCGGCGGAGTTGATGTGAAATCTGTATTGTAGCTAGCCGATGAGAATGTTTGTGCGGCCCCCGCACTGTCTGTGTAGCCGATCGATGTGACTGCCGAGATCGGTGGCATCCGCATTTCGAGATACTCGGTCGATGGGAAATCGTCCATCAGTATCTGCACCGTCTGCGTCACGAGCTTCCGCCGCGTGTCGTGCTCGACCTGCCGCCGTGCTGCGGTCATCAGTTCCCGCAACTCCGTATTGAAGTCGTGCGTTGTGACACGCATGCGGCATTTCAGGTCTTCCAACCTGAGCGGCTCATTCGCTGGCTCAACGGAGACGTTGAACGTGGTATGGCCCAGTTCCATCAGTCAGCCTCCGCTGATTGCTTCGCCTTCCGGGACTGCTTTGTCGGAGCCTTCGGTGGTTCCGGAGTTTCTTCGATGAGTTTGGCCCCGGCCGTGGCAATGAATCGTTTGCCGATTTCGTCAGGGCAAATAATGACTTCACCGGGATCGCCTTCGGCTCCGGACAGCCGTGAATAATGTGCGAGCTTGATTTTCATGCCGTACCCCTATCAAACCGGAAACGCGGTCCGAGCAATTGCCTGCCCGGACCGCATCCCCTTCGATTACGATTCGGCCGCCCAGATACCGTGCATCCCGAGAGTCAGCCATCCCTCAGATCCGTCAGCCACTACAGTGACGCTGTCGCCCTTCACGTCAGTCGCTGCAGTGTTGATCAGGTCTTTATTGTCGGTGCCGCCGTTGATATTGTCAGCAGCAGCCGGGCTCAAAGAACATCCGGTCGTTGCTGACACAGTGTCAATCACAAAGTGATACACCAGACCAGCCTCGGAACTCGGCAGAGTGAATACGCAATCAGCCACATTCACACGATAGACAGTACCCGAATCGTCATCAGTCAGCGTTACCGCTGCTGATGTCACATTCGTGTAGCCCTTCATGTAGTCACGATTCCAGTTTGTTTCAGCCACGATATTGGCTCCTCAGAAGAGTATGAAAACCAGCGGAGCCACATGACTCCGCTGGATTGGTTCACCTACGCCTGCACCAGATGTTTAACTGGATTAGTTCCGGCATCCAGAAGGTCGCCATCGAATCGCATGATTGCCACGAATGCGACCTGATGATAATCAGCATACCGCTCGTTCAATTGAACCAGCGTCACGCCCAGCACTTCGCGAATCAGGTACTTCGACAACTGGCCGAACAGAATCGACTTCTCTGCTGTCGCGGTATCTGCCATGTCGTTGTTCACGATGAACGGATAGCCGAGAAGCATGTCGGGATCCCCCGCTTGTGCGCCGGGCTGCCAGTGGTAGATGGAGTCCGCAGACTTGAGCTGCCGGATTTCATTCCGTGTGGTGTCGTTGAACATCCACATGGCACCCGGTCGATAGGCTGCGTCAACTGACGCTTCTAGATTCATGACCTCGTCCATTGTCACGACCGTGGCAGATGCCGCAGTCACTCCGGCAGTGCTCGCAGTCACGATACCGTTAGGCTGACTTGAGCCTGTACCGGTCGTAGCATGCGTATTCTGGATTCGCCCGAGACGTTCGCCCAGAATCGTTCCGATGACCTGTCCCATGTTGAATGCAGAATCCTGCATCAGCTCTTTAGAGACGAGGACCAGCTTTGACGTGTACTTGTACGCATCAAGCGTCAAGTTTCCGAACACAGCATCCAGTTCTGAATCCTGAATGTTTTCCGCCAGCAGGGCACCAGTATTCGTGGTGTCGTTGACGGTCGGCCAATCAAGAGACGAACCAGTTGCGGTCCTCAGAATCGTGGCAGCCTGCCGCATCCCGCCGAACTGCAACAATGCAGTTTCCAGCGATGACACGAACCCCGGAAACGTGGTATGCCCGCCTTCCGTCGCTGTCCCGACTGACTGAGCGTTGCGGATATCGGCCAGACTTTTCGGTGCCTGATTCAGCAACGGCACATGAAGACCACCGGCCCCGCTGTCCCACGAGCACCCGGACGCCTTGAAGTTGTCCCGGAATTGTGGGTCAGCATCACAGGCAGCTCGACCATTGAGTGCCCAGTTCTGCAGAGTGTGATCAACCGCCTGCAGCCGGTTGATTCCCGGAGCGTTCGGCAGGTTCTGCTTGATGATCTGGTTCGCCTTGAGTTTGTCGAAGTCGTGCTGACCTCGCAGGCTTTCCAGATCCTGTTCGGCCTTTTCCTGCCGAGCGACACGGTCAGCGGCAGACTTCTCTTCGGCCGCAAGATCATCGATCTCCGCCTTGAGCGTGTCCGCGTCATCGTGCATCTTATTGAAGCGAGCAGTTTCGTCAGCGGTCAGACCTTCGTGGTCCTTCTCACATTCGCTCAGGAACTCCCGAGCATCGGCGATCAGCTTCACTCGCTGATCTACTTTGTCTTGCAGCGGCATAATTCGCTCCCCTGGTTGATGGTGTCACCGGGAATGCGAAAAGCAGCATTGCCCGATGAAGATAGAATCTTCACTCTGACCAACGCTGCTATTGCTTTGTTGTCATTGCGTGTCCGGCTGCCTGCTATCGCGGCGACCTGGACGGCTCAGCTATTAGAATTGCAGACTATGACTGCTCTGTCAAGAACAACCGAGCTTTCGATAGCTCCAGCGACTCCCGACTGACCGGATCTGCCGACCGTTGTAGACGCATCTGGACGCTACGAGCCAGCTTGGCCACCTGGTCCAGTTCGTCGCGTTCCATCGCAAAGCAGACCGGCCGTGCAAACGTATTCGCTGCCAGTTTCTTATTCGCCCTCACCGTGTCAGCGAATCCGAATTTCTTCGCCTCGGCTGCCGTCAGCCACTTCTCATCCTCCATCCACTCCCGGAGCTGCGACCGAGAAGAACCCGTCCGGCTGGCGTAAATGTCAACCAATGTTCCGGCCACCGAGTCCAGCAGCTCTGCAGTCTTCAGCGTATCTTCTGCCGCGTCTCGCAGGTCATCAGCAGTTCCAAACGCCAACGCACTCGGCCCCATCGGATTGTGAATCATGAACCGACTGCTCTGGCTCATTGCGATCGTATCGCCCGCCATCGCGATCACCGAAGCAATCGACGCCGCCACGCCCTGAACAACAATATGGTTCGGCCCCTCTCGAGCCGCCAGACTTTGATAGATCGTCAGCCCGTCAAACACCGAACCACCGCCGCTGTTCAGGTAGATTGTCAGTGGCTCGTCCGAATCGATCGCCGCTGTCATCTCGGCGAATCCAGCCGCACTGATTGAGTCTTCTGACACTCCGCCGATCTCGCCGTACAAATTCACGTCAGCCATTGGTCTTCCCCAGAATTGTGTCGGTCAGGATTTGTCCGCGGTCGGTCCACATCGCTACGCACTCACCAATTGCACCCGGCAGACTATCCGCCGTTGAACTGCACGCTACCTCAGTCAGTGCCCGCATGGATTCATCGGCGTGCACGAGGAATGCCGCTTCCATCTCCGGTGTCGTGCTGCTGTTCGTCACCCACGATCCATAGAACTTGTCAGCCCATTGCATGAAGTTCTTCTCCTTGCCGGCCGCTCGCTTCACTTTGTCTGATTCAACCGTCAGTGATTTCGTGACGCTGCTCTGAACCAACGATGCCAGCATTCCATTCGCCGGCCCCGGAGCGTTCGGCATCACTTCCTGCGTCGGTCCATCTGGCTCGTCGCCAATCTCCAGTAGGTTCCCCGGCCGATACCTCCTATCGCCTGACTCACCAATCGTCGCCATGTTCTCCAACCGCAGGACATCATTGACGGTCAGGCTGCCATGCTCCTGCAATTTTGCGTAATAGTTCGCCCGGTCATTCGCTGACATCCGCAATAGAGACTTTCGGTTGAACTCGAAGAAGTGAGTGTCGTTCTGCTTCTGCGTCTCGCTGAGTAGCTTGCAGTTGCACTCAATCTCGAATTTCCTCAGCCACTTGTCGAGACACGAATCAAGGTAGCTTTGGTTCTCTGCCTCCAGGCTGCTATGGCTGTTCGTTTCCGTATCGCCGAGTTTATGATTCGGACAGCCGATGATCTGGGCAACGATTCTGACTTCATGTTTTCGCGTCTCCAGAAACTGTGCCTGATCGGGCGTGACCGTCAACTGCTGAAACTTCACACCATCCTGCAACAATCCAATCTTGTGAGCGTTCGACATTCCCGTCGACATAGCTTCGAAGTCTTTGATTGTGTTCCGGATCCGCTCCTCAGTGAACGTCCCCGGCACCATCAGCATCCCCGATGCGTTCGCACCGCGACCGAAGAACTTCGCCCCGAACTGTTGAGCTGCCATGCCGACGCCCAACGCATCCGCCATCATCGTCACGAGATCATAGCCTACGAGCCCGTCGGGACTGAGTCCCCGCAGGTGGAACACGTCTCGCGATGGCAGCCGGAACTGTTCGCCGTTTGAGTTCGTCACATACCACAATCGGCCACCTGCCATGATTGGATACGTCGAGGATGAATCCATCAGGATCAGCGATACCGCATCGCCTCTATTGTTCCGATCGATCGCCGCGTATCCGTTGCCACGGAGTAATGCCATTGCGGTGATTGTCTCGCGGAACGACATGGCGTCGATGAACTCGGAAGCCTGCCGCGTGACCAATCCCCAAGCTGGATGATTCCTGGCCGCCTCTTTGCCTCCGTCCGGCAGCCTACGGAATATCTGCAGCGGCATCTTTGCGACATCACCAGCGACTAGGCTGATTGCACGCCACAGCGGCGGGTATCCCATCGCCGTGCGAGGTGTCACTGATACCCCTGCGTCCGTCTCTCCACCCCCGAAGATAGACGCCCAGACCACTGGATCACGCAAGGATATACTAGGATTCTCCAGCGGATTGGCGTCAATCAACGCCCCGGTTTCCGTAGCCATGTCAGTTCCTAGAATAAGACGACGCCCGACCCGGCTTCCATGTACGCGCCGTGCTCGCTGCCATAGTTAATCAGCAGCCCACATGCCATCAGCATAGCACATATTCCGTCTATCTTATCAGAGCTGCGCCCCTTGTCAGGGCGAATGTTGCCGTTCGCGTCCTCTCGGTGGCTGGTATTCCCGGCCATCCAACGGAGGACCGCGTTGCCGTCATGCCTGTATTTACCGTTTCCTAACCAACTCAAAAGCCTCTTGAACGGCTCATTGTAGGTGCTGGATCCCTGATTCATCTTTTCCAGCATGTGCAGCGGCATGCCGTGCGATTGCAGCAGTTGAACCACCCCGACAGCGTTCCAGGGATCATAACCCAGATGCCGGACATCATAGTTCTGGCATATTTCCATGATCCGCTCCACCAGAAAGATAACATCCACCTCATTGCCTGGCGTTGATTCAATGAATCCCTGATCAGCATAGTTCCTTACCATTCGCTGATCCTGACCAGTCCGCTGGTCAATATTCATCTCCGGAATCCAAAACCACGGCCGGACCGATACCCCGCCGTCATCCTCCGGAAAGGCTAACACAAACGCCGTGACATCCCGCGTGCTGGATAAATCGAGACCGGCAAAGCACGTCCGGCCATCATATTCGGACCAATCGATCGCCACTTCACACGAGTCCCACGAGGTCATCGCGATAATCCGGCTTTCCTGCTGCGTCCACTGGTTCAAATGCAGCCGGCGGAACCCGTTTTCCATTGCTGGGATTTCCTGCGCCTTCGCACATTCACGCTGTAAAAAGTCCTCCTTGAGAGCCACGCCCAAATTAGGATTTGCCTTTTTCCAGACTTTCGGATCCGTCCAATCATCCTCCGGCTCAGCAGCGAACAGTACCGGAAGAAACTGCTCATCCAGTCCGGGATCCTTCTGAACCGCCAGCGCGTATTGATGCTGTTCCCAGCAAATCGACGATCTGTCAAAGCCTGCCGTTGTGATCGAAAAGAATAGCGGCTGGTCGCGAGAGCCAAACCCTGTTTGGAATGACTCCCACAACTTCCGGTCGGGCTGTTCGTGTAGCTCGTCAAATATCACACAATGCGGATTCGTCCCATGAACCGCACCAGCTTCGGACGAGCAGGCTTGAAAGAATGAACCCAGGTGATCGCCTTGACCGACTAACCGCTTCTTTGAATCCAAACGCTTAACCCGCGAGGCTAGCGACGGTTTCGCCGTCACCATCTGTGCAGCGATCTCATAAACCAGCCCTGCCTGCTCCCGCGTCGTCGCTGCCGAATAGACTTCCGCCCCGATCTCCTTATCGACGAGCAGCATATAAAGCAGAATGCCCGCCGCCATCGATGTTTTGCCGTTCTTGCGAGGCACTTCCGCATAGACCGTCTTGTAACGCCGAAAGTTCGTCCCCCGTTCCTTCCAACCGAAGATGTTCTCCACAAGTTCCGTTTGCCACGGTTCCAGGTTGAACGGCCCCCGACGACCTTTGACGTGAGTAAGCATCCGGGGAAAGAATGCGCACGCCCGCTCCGCTTCATTCTCGTCGAACCACCAACGACCATCAGCCGAAAAATTTCTGGGTGTCGTCATCAGCTTCCAGTTTCTTAGTCACTTGCAATCGAGTTCGGCTGGAAGGTGTCAGCCCGAATTCCACGAGATACTTGTGACAGATTAACGATAACGCCCGCATCGACTTGCCCGCCGGACTCTCAATCGGTCCGCGCTCGGTGTCGAAATATCGGCCTTCAGTATCTAGACGCTTGCACGCTTCGCGCCACTCGGCATACGCCCGGCAGTATTGCTCAACCGCCCCGCGCTCCACCGTCGACAACACACCCAGGATTTCAAGTTCTTTGGTAACCCGACCCCATTCGGCCTTAGCCAATCGGGACAACGACCGAGGCTTCTTCGGTGCTCCGATCGGCGGAGTCGGTTCGCGCCGATTCCGTTTCTGCGGATCCTTGATAAATGAACCTTTCAGCACTTTCAGTGCCGTTGGCTCCGGCCTTGGGCTTGCCATGTTCGAACTCGATTAAAGTATCGGAAAAATACGCGCGTGGTTATGGTGGTTCTGGGAACTTCAGGGTGTCATCATTTCGACCCCCTACCCCATATTACAAAATCAGCCCATCATCTGCCCTTGGTCTTCCTATTATGACACGAACGGCAGATGGATTGCAAATTCCGCCAGTCTGTACGCCTCGGATCGTTGACTCCATTGAACGGGATGACATGGTCAACGTCGTCCGCTGTCGCGTCCTTGCAGACCTCGCACATGGGATAGGCTTGCCGCTTCAATCGGCTGATCCGCTCCCACTCCCCACCATATCCGCGTTGCTGTTTAGTACCGCGTGCCCGCTTAGCCGCCTTTGATCGGAATGACTTCGGTGATATCGGCATGCGTCGTTCTCCCTTGCAATAGCTATCCTGCCGAGTACATTGGTGTCGACCATGTGCCCTGTCCTGCATGCTCCGGGGCACATCTGAAAGCCGGCTGGGTTTCTTCCGTTCCCCGCCGGCTTTCCTTATGCCGGCCTCAGTTCTTTGTCCGTGTATGCCTGCGGCAATGTCTCGCTTTCGACGTTGATCATCCAGTACTGCCAATCGTTCATCCGCCTGATCAGTGTGCCACTCTGACCGCCCGGCAGGATCACGCGGTCACCACGTCGATAGGCTGATATCCGGCGTGCCCTGGTTTTTCTCTTACGCCGCCTGATCGCATCAACCCTCATCCCCGAACAGCATGTGCCCTATCAACGCACGCAGATATGACCGGAACTTCCATTGTCGCACCCACCAGAACGGCGATGAGTTGATGATGCCGGCCTGCATGAGTTGTTGGCGAGCATCCTTGATCGCATGCCTCACGATGGTGCGGTCATTATAGACAGTGGTGAGTTGACCCACCCGCACAGCGAACCAGCCTGATACGTACAACTGAGCGGCAGCCCGTTCGCAGCGGCCGCATAGCTCGTGATGATCATTGATGCCTGCATGCAGCATGGCTGTCATCACAGCGTGCGACAGCCCTGGTGATCCATAGACCACCTCGCGAGATTGGATGTAAGACAATGACTCATTCATAGTCCACAGCCTCGGCGTATCCATGCCGCACCATCAGTGTGTTCAGGCTGAACCCTGAGTGCCCGTAGAGCGTGGCGATCCACCTGCCGTACTTGCCTTTGCGGTCCTTCTGCGTGCGGATGGTGATCGGCAGATCGGCAGCGATGAGCGTTTCCAAATGAGCGGTGGCTGCTTTGCCTGATGCAGCAGTCACCCCTCGCGGCTCAGGTGTGTTGATTCCGGCGAGCCTGAAAGTCTCGACGATGGAAATGCGGAAGCCTAGATCGATTTTACAGATGACGGTATCGCCGTCGATGCAGCGGACGAGTTCTGATTTGTATTCGTACATCACTCGTCGGCCTCTTTGCCGAGACCGATACTGATTGAGGTGTCATCGCCGGTCAGTCGGTCGTCGTAGTTCTCCTGCCACAGATACCCCGCTACAGCAGCAGCAGGGATAGCGGCACCGAGCAGGACAGCCGGCAATGTACCCAGTCCCTGTTTCGGTGGCGGCTGGGGTGGATAGATCACCGCAGGTTGAGCAGGCGGATGATGGATGCCACCGAGCACGACATTGTCTCCCATCTCTGCGCCTCCTGTCACCGCACCGGACGCACTATCCTCGGTCTCTCCGTACAGCTTCTGGCGAACAGCCGCATCTTCAGCCTCACGGTTTTTCTCGCCCGCTTTCCTGTACTTGCTAAGCATTAGATTACCGATCAACCCAGTCCATTGTTCAATCTGCTCACGAGTTGCCAGCCGGTTCAGGAGCTGTTCCCGTAGCGTCTGCTGCCCGTGCGGTGTCTGGCAATACTCCGCTTCCTGCGTGTTCGGCAGCGTCGTCGTTTCCTTCAACGGCAGCGGATTCGTCGTCGTAGAAATTGACTCGGGCATCCAACATTTCCCTGATGACTTCGGAGTCTCCCGTGCGGATGGCACGCACCAGACGACTCGCCAGCCTGTCGTCACACTCACGGGATTTACGGCTGCGATCGAGCAACCGTTTCATCAGATCAACTAGCGACTCCACTGATTAGCCCTGCGTTGTAGGGCTGGCGATTGGAGTTGCGAGAACGCCTGAGTTGCTGCGACCTTCGAGCGTTCCCAGCTCATTGAAATTCTGCCCAACGCTGGCAGCCAATGCGACCATCACAGCGTCAAATCCTCCGCGAGTATTGCGGTTGCTCTGCTGAAAGTTTGCAGCAGATTCTGACAGCAGGAGTTCGCTGATTGTTGATCCGAGTTCGATTGGCGTCGCCATTTCTTCATGTCCTTCAATTGGGATTGTGATGACTCCGTCATTAATAACGGGCCCATCGGGAGTGTCAGGCATTACTTTCGCCTGGTCAACGTTTCAACGTCCAGTATGTATGGCTCATTGATTCCGTAGGTTTCGCGGTCGATTTCTTTTCCGTCCTGCCGCAGGACGATTGTGCGTGTGCGCTGTCGCAGTGTATCGACTTCGGATGCGAGTTGTTCGATGCGTTGTTGCAGTGCTGACGTATCGGCCGGTCCTGCTGGCCCTGATGGTCCGCGTTCGCCGTCCAATCCATCACGGCCGTTGCTTCCATCTTGTCCCGGTGGTCCGCGTTCGCCTTTCGGCCCGCGTGGTCCGGGCGTGGATGGCAATGGCGGCGGGTTACTCGGAGGCATTGGCTCGGATGGCGGATTCGTCGACCGCTCGTACTGCTTGATTCTCGGCGGCCCGAATAGGCGTGGCTTTATTTCCGTTCGTCGCTCGTATGTCGACCCAAACGGTGTGGGACACGTTCCGTATTGCCGACATGGCGGCGGACGCCCGTAGAACTGCACAAGGTGAGTCTGACACTGCACGGCCGGGACGAAATATGTACGTCTGTTTTTTGTCCCGTACGCTTGAGCGATCCCAACAA
>Ga0302139_10000653_pt1 | contig 16571 bp, 12 predicted proteins | sample CBN3_331_MG_FD_203104 | JGI IMG/M metagenome (GOLD analysis project Ga0302139, IMG submission 203104) | Marine microbial communities from Western Arctic Ocean, Canada - CBN3_33.1 | ecosystem: Environmental > Aquatic > Marine > Oceanic | place: Canada: Western Arctic Ocean | collected 2017-09-15 | reverse complement strand
CGTTGGGTGCATTGAACGCGAGTGTGAGTGTGGGGATCCGTCTTTCGCGGGTCAGCAAGGCGGCACGCAGCAGACTGCGTTTGGCGGTGTTGCTGCCAACGTCCTTGAGGTAGGTGCGAATCGGCCGGTAGTCGGGCGTGTAGCCTCTCATCACGGCCTGGTTGAACTTTTGACCCCGACCGTTGTCGGCGATCAGGTAGATCCCTTTGGATTCCGAGCAGAGTCGATTCAGGGCGTAGGGTCCATAGCCCGAGGACATCTGGTAGCGTCCGAAGCCTTGGGTGCCCCAGAACGGCAGGTTGAGTCGTTCCATCATCACGGTTTCCGGGCCTTGATCGACGTCCCATTCTTGGGTGAAGCCATCGGGGTACTTGTAGAGCACCCATCCCTTTTCGCGGCCGAAGATGGCGGCATTGCCGATGCAGTAGACCCGGATGCCGTTAGTTCGAGTCAGTTGGATGACCTTCTCGAGAGCGGATCCGTCTTCGCCGTAGTCACTGCCTCGTTCGTCGGTGACGATCACCACCATGACGTTGTATCGCATCTTTCTGCGGTAGCTGAGCCATTTGCGAGTAACCTGGGTGACGGCGGTGAAGACATTTTCGTCGGGCGATTCGGCTGGCTTGATGTTGCGGATCTTGGCGACGATCTCGTCGACATCGTCGACGGGTTTTTGCGTGTAGAACGTGGTCTTGTCACTGAATCCGACGACGGCAGTTTTCAAGGGCCGTCGCTGGGCTTCCTCGTCGGTCGATTTCAATGCGCCGAGTTGTTTGTAGATGCTTTCGAACCGATCGGCGATCGCTGTACGGCGGGGAGCCATCGAGCCGGATTCGTCGAACAGCCAGATGACGAGCGTCTTGCGGTTCTGCAACGATCGGTCGATTTCGACGGCCATCCGGTCCACGGCACCCTCGATCCCGCCGGGGTTTTCGGTCTGGCCCTGGATGTCGATGACGTCGGCGAATTCGTTTTCCGGCGGCAGAGGGATCTCGGCAGTTTCGGGCGATTCGAGCTGCAGGACCTTTTCGTCGAGTCGCTTTTGAACTTCTTCCTGAGGCGTGGTGCTGAGGCTGGTCGAGGCGGCCTGGGAGGGTGAGGGCTGATTGAGATCACTCTGGTTGCCCATCGGTTCGACAACCGCCGTGTCGAAGCTGTAGTTCTCGGGGTCGAACTCCTGGAACACGCTGTCCAGAGGCGAGATGTCCTGACTCGAGTAGGTGACTCGCGTGATGCTGTAGAGCACCAGCAGGATGGCAATGTGAAAGGCCAAGCTCATGGCCCAAGCCGGCCGTTCCTTGGGAGTCACCAGCCCTGCCGACCCATCGATCTCGGCTGCCGGTACCTGCTGCGACTCGCGGACCTTGCTCACGTCTAAGTCCCTTCAGTGGCCCGCCGTTGGAGAATCCGTCGAGGACACAGCTATTACCGTTACCCGGGAACCATTTCGAGCAGCAGTGTTCTCCGTCCCCATCATTCTACTTCGGCACTCAGGGCATGACAACTGCGGTTCTGTTGCTGTGTGTTGCTGTGTCACCAGAGTAACGGGCAGATCCTCCAGCGGACGCGTTGTCTGTAGTCGCGGTAATCGGACCAAGTTTCGGCCAGCAGTCGTTCTTCGGCCGAGATTCTCAGAGCGAGTAACGGCAGGCAGGCGAGCGGGATCGCGATTCCCAGCAGTGTGGACTGGCTGAATCCACAGGCGGCGAGCATCAGCAGTTGTCCGACATAGGCAGGGTGTCTGATGCAGCGATACGGTCCGGAGCAGACCGGTTTGCGTGCTGCCGGCAGGACTCCGAAGCTTCGTCCCAGTGTCAGGAGCGAGACGATGGCGATGGTCGACCCGGTGCAGAGCAAGGCGATGGCTGCGACGGTCCATTCGGCCGACGGTGCCGCGACGGCCAGGCCGAGGGCTCCGGCGGCCAGAGCGGGCAGGCTGCAGGCCACCTGGACCGTGCTGGCGGATTGTTTCAGCGGGCGCGACAGCAGAAGCAGGCACCCGACGGTCAGTTGCAGCGTGCCCACGAGGGCCCGTTCGAGGTTTTCGGAGTGAAACGAGACGACAGCGCAGGCGACGACCGAGAGTCCCAGCAGCACTTCGAGGCAGCGAGGTGGGCGTGGCATGTGCTTGGTTATCGACTGGTGGGTGAACCGACGTGTTGCGTTCTGATGTCGGGGCCTAGTAGATCCAGAACGGCCAATCGAAGGTCCAGCTGAGAAAGTTGATGACGACCAGGACACCGATCCAGGTCACCCAGCCACCGATCCCACCTCCGTTGTCATCGGATTCGTCTGCATCGGATTCGTCTGCATCTTCGAGAATCGCCTCTTCGACCCCCAGGACCAGTTCATTGGCATCGTCTTCGCTCCAGCCATCGGCCGCGAGGTCGTTGGCGACGGAGGTGCGAGGTCGTCCCGAGAGGAGTCCTTCGGCGGTTTTCTTGGCAGCCTGTTGGATTGCGGTATCGTCATGTTCAGGAGTCATGGCCATGGCGTGGTTCCTCTGTCTAGTGCGATTGGGCGGCGAAACGGCCAAGATGTTGGAGGCGTGGATCATACCCGAGCCACGTCCGATGGGCGGCGGAGAATGGGTTCTTATCTGCGGTACTCGATCAGGACGGCTGCCATCAGGCTTTCGTGGTCATTGGCTCGAAAGTCGTCATGTCCGGACACGATCCTGGCACCGGCATCGAGGTGAAAGGCGAGAACGGCGTCGCGTGTCGACGCGGCTGTGTGGTTAGCGAGGTATTGGTCGAGTGATTGGTCGGGCAGCTGGTGACGTCCGGCAGGACGGGTGAATCCGAGGACTCGGCGAATGCCTGGCAGCGACCAGGCGTGTGCGATCTGTTTGTCGACCAGCTGTCTGCCGATCTGTTGTCCTCGTGATTTCGGGTGCGACGAGACGCCGATCAGTTGGTAGACCGAACCATTGTCGCAATGGCTATTTGTGAACCGGTCGTGGTCGGTCAATTGTTCGTAGGTCAGCGGTTTGATTTGGAGTTGTCCAGGTAGGATTCGTTGTGCGGAACTGTAGCCCAGGAGAAGTCCGTCGGCTTCGGCCACCCATTGTCCCAATTCGTAGGCTGCGATTCGTGCAGCGATCTGTTTCGGCCCGGTCGCCAGCAGTGCGGGCCAGCAGTCGGCTTCGAGTCGCGCCAGTTTGTCGACGTCGTCGGCCCGAGCGGGTCTCAGGACGAGTCTTTCGCCAGCCATTGTGTGAGGATCTCCTGGTGGTGTTCGTCCAGACGCGGGATGGTATTTGACAGTGGTGGCGGGAAGTCGTTCATGCGGAATGGCGACCCGGCCGTCAGCAGTGTGCCTCCCTGTCGGTCGTCCATCGTGTGCCACATGTCCCGGCTGGCGAGGTGTGGGTCGGCGACCACCTGGTCGATGGATCGGATCGGAGCGGCCGGCACACCGGCCTGGGCGAGTCGTGCCAGCCAGTCGGCTGACGGTCTTGTGGCGAACGAGAGTTCGAGTTCGGATTCGAGTTTCTTGTGGTGTTCGGTCCGCGCGGCATTGGTGAGGAATCGTGGATCGGAGGCGAGGTCGTTTCGGCCCAGGCAATCGCAGAGTGCGAGCCACAGGGCATCGTTTCCGGCGGCGACGACGATCGGTTCGTCTGCGGTGTTGACGGATTGGAAGGGGGTGATCGAGGGGTGTCGGGTGCCCAGTGGTTCGGGTGCGACTCCGGAGGTGGTGAACCGGCTGATCGCGTTTTCGAGTGCGGCGACGGTGCAGTCGAGCATGGCCAGGTCGATCACGGTCCCCTGCCCCGACTCGGTACGTCCGTGTACGGCCGATACGATGGCGACGGCTCCGAAGAGTCCGGTCAGGATGTCGCTGATCGACGTGCCCACCCGGACCGATTGTCCGGGTCCGGATCCGGTGATGCTCATCAGGCCGCTGAGTGCCTGCACAACGACATCATAGGCGGCTCGGTCGGTGTCGCTGCCCGAGTGGCCAAAGCCCGAGAGTGAGGCATAGATGAGTCGGGGGTTCTTCTGACAGAGCGTGTCGGGTGCGAGTCCCAGTTTTTGCATCGTCCCGGCCCGGTAGTTCTCGACCAGTACGTCGGCCTGATCCACCAGTTGCAGGAAGATGTTGCGATCTGAATCGAGTTTCAGGTCCAGTGCGATACTTTTCTTGCCGCGGTTGATGCTGGCGAAGTAGGCACTTTGAGGAGTGTCGCTGTCGGGCTCGTCTTTGTTTTCGGACCTGGTCTCCAGAAAGGGTCCAAACGCTCGGGCGTCGTCGCCGCCATCGGGTCGTTCGACTTTGACGACTTCGGCGCCCAGGTCGGCCAGCAGCAGAGTGCAGTACGGACCGGCCAGCACGCGTGTCAGGTCGAGGACCCGAAGGTCTGACAGTGGTCGAGGGTGCACAGAGGGGGGTCTCCTGGCGAGCTGCGGCGAGCGTTAGCCGTAGAGGTCGTGGGCTTCTTTGTAGTTGATCTTGCGGGCTCGGATGAGTCCGCCCCCGAGTTTTTCGCCGTTGGGGTCGATGTAGGTGCGGCCGGTTCGTTTTCCGTTGGGCGTGACGCCGAGCACGTGGATGTTGAAGATAAAGGCCGTGTCGGTTTTTGCCTGGAACCAGTGCACGTTGTCCTTGACGTCGCTGACGGTCGAGTGGCCTCCGGGTCCGAACGTCTTGTCGATCGTCGGTCGAATGATGTAGTCAGTCTTACGATCTTCGATCCGGTCGTAGTGTCGGCCTCTGAGCTTGCCGTCGAGGACCAGGAAGGCGGTCGCCATGTTGTCGTGGCCGTGCGGCACAACGGAGCGGTTCTTTTTCAGAGCGAAGATCTGTCGTCCGAAGACGTATTGTGTGGGCAGGCCTTCGATCTTGGGGAACTGAAACCCGAGGCTGCGAGCTCCTTTGTCGAGGAACTTGGTGCCGGCTGTGAGCTTGTCGAAGTCGACCAGTTTCAGCAGTTCGGGCAGTTCGATTCGGCCGAACAGGGCATCGACCTGTTTTTGCCAATCGACTTGCTTGATCGTGTTGTTCTTGACCGAACGGCCGAGGTCGTTGAGTTCACTGAGCCACTTGCTAGTGATCGGTTTGACCTCGTCGGCGAAGAGGTCCTGTTGAGCGAGGTCTTCGAGCAGTGTGTAGGTCAGCAGTGTGCCGAGTGTCTTGGTGGTGAAGCCACGGCGAGTGAGTTGGTCGGACATCGAGTCGGCCCTCGTATGGGTGTCGAGTTGCGGACATGGTAGCCCCCACTGCCCTGCCCTGTAAACAGGTGGTGCGGCCTTGATGCCAGCTGTCTGGTTGTCCAGAGTCGTTGAGTGTCTTTGGCGTTTGGTGGGTTCGCAGGAGTGTCCGGTGCGTCGCATTTGCGTGTTCTGTGGTTCGAAGGCCGGGGAGGATCCCGAGTACGCCCAGGTGGCGGGGATGCTGGGTCGGGTTCTGGCCGATCGAGGCATCGGGCTGGTTTACGGAGGCGGTGGGATCGGCTTGATGGGTGTTGTTGCCGATTCGGTGCTGGAGTCCGGGGGCGAGGTGATCGGGGTGATTCCCGAGGGGTTGGCTGTGCGGGAGGTGATGCATCAAGGGGTGACGGACATGCGAGTGGTCCCTGACATGCATCGTCGCAAGGCCCAGATGCACGAATTGTCGGATGCTTATATCGCGATGCCTGGTGGCGTGGGGACATTCGAGGAGTTGTTTGAAGTCCTGGCGTGGCGGCAGTTGCGTCTGCACGCCAAGCCGATCGGCGTGCTGGATGTGCGAGACTTCTTCGGTCCATTCGTGGCCACGATCGAGAGATCGGTGAGTGAGGGGTTCCTGTCGGGCGGTTGTCGGCGTTCGCTGTTTGTCCGGGAGACCGATCCGGCCCGGTTGCTGGACTCGCTGTTGCAATTGATCGAAGCCGATTGATCGGTCTCGACTGTTGCAATCGTCAGCCGAACCGAGTGGCCAAAGCGGATTGTCGCCGGATGGTGGCTGGTGGGTGGGCTAGGTTTGTGACGGAGATGTTCGGCAGCGACCTGTCGGAGTGCCAATTCGTAGGAGGGAAGTTGTGATGCTCGTGTTGAGTCGAAAGAGAGACGAACGGATCATGATCGGGGACCAGATCTCGTTGCTGGTCGTCGACATCAAGGGCGACAAGGTGCGGCTGGGAATCGAAGCCCCGTCGGACGTCGCGGTGCACCGCAAGGAAGTGTACGAAGCGATCCAGCGTGAGCGGGCACTTGAGAATGAAGTGGTTGGGGTTGGGGTTGGGGTTGGTTGATCCGGGTGTTTCGGGACAAGCACCCGGAGGCGAGCCCGTCCTTGGGCGTCAGGGTTTGCGTGGTCGAAACGCAAGTGACGTCTGGATGGCGAAGTTGCAGGTGCAACCGGAGCTGGCTTCGGGCACCAGCAGTAGGCCTCCGGCCGGGATCATGTTAACCCAGCATCCGGGCCGAGTCGAAGTGGTGACCTTGCGATAGGTGTTCGATTCGAGATCGAACATGCTGGCGGTGGCGTCGCGGAAGAAGACGGTCGAGGCCGACGCGGTCAGCGTACCGCAGCCTCGGCGATGCTTGTTCTTCCAGAGGAACCCGGTGACACGTTTTCCGGTTCCCAGGTTCCAGGCGAACGGTTCGCAGTAGAGAATCGAGCCGACGATCACCGGGTGGTGATCCTGTTCTCCGTGCGAGCCACCGATGGCGGTCGATTGTTTCTGGCTGGCCGTCCACAGTTGATCTCCGTGTTTGCTGTCGAAGACCTGGATGTCGTAGCAGACGCGTGAGGTCTTGGAGTTGTCGCCGTCGTTACGCGAGCCGACGACCACGAGTCGTCCGTTGGCGACGGACAGGTAGACGGAGTGTTGTATGGCCGAGAAGTCGTGTGGCCGGCTAAAGCGAACGCTGCCGGTTGCGAGGTCCAGTGAGACGAGTCGTGCACCTTGTGCGAAGAGTTCCTTGGGGGTGGCTCGACCGGTGGCCTTGGTGAGTGTTGTGGTGTTGTCGCTTTCGATCAGGGTGACGGCCGAGTCGGCGATGGCGATGGCCGGATTGGGCAACAGTCCTCCTCCGGTGTGGTAGCTCCAGAGGTGTCGTCCGCTGTGTCGGTCAAACGCAAACAGGTATTCGCTGCCGACCAGTGGACGGCGGTCGTAGTAGGTGCCGTCGATCGCGTCTCGGGAATGATCGCGTCGTGAGGCACCGGTTGCGACGGCCGAGCCGACCAGCGTGTTGCCGACGACAGCCAGGTAGCCCCAGTCTCGGGGTTTTCCATCGGCGGCCGTTGGGACTGCGAAGGTGGTCAGTGTGCGGCCGGTGTCCCCATCCAGTCTCAGGCATCTGCCTCCGGCGGCGATGTAGACCGAATCCTCGGTCGCGGCCAGGTAACTGCAGTCGCGAAAGGCTCCGATTCGCCGCGAACCGGGCACAGGGTTGTTCCAGAGCACGGTGCCGTTGTAGCCATCGACGGCGATGACGCGGTCGTTGCCCGGGATGAAGAGTCGTCCAGCGACAAACAGCGGTGCGACCGTACGATGGTGGCGATCGAGCATCTGGCGGGGTCCGGGCGGTCCGAACCACTGCAGGTCGAGTGGGCCTTTGACATGTTGGTCGTCGCTACAGACGGTGTTGGCGGCATTGGCGTACATGTGGGACCAGTGGCCGGCGCCTGGGAGTGCTGCCCGGCGTGAGAGGATCGTGCCGTCGGCGAGGTCGACGACGGCACCGCCCCAGGGCCGAACCAGTCGGTCAGCAGTCTGTTGCGTGGACGGCTTGGCGTTGTGTGGGATGAGGGCAATATTGAACAGGCCATCGACATACCTGGGCGTGTGTTCTGATGGCGAGTGGACTGCGGTCACTTGGCCTGCCAGGCCCTTGGCCCAGATGGTCTTTCGGGCTCGTGCCGCCTGCTGTTCGGTTTCCAGCAGCACGTGGATTTGGATCTGGCTATGGCGGGCCAGTTCCAGTCCAGCGTTTGCGTCGGTCGAGCCGAGCACGACGGCGTAGCCCTTTTTGTGTGCCAGTTCTTTGACGAGTGTTGCGACCCACTGTACGGGTGGAGCTGTCTTGCCGGTGGGAGTCTTTTCGGGTCGCGAGTCATGCGTGATGGGTTTGGCCACGGGTCGTGGGCCGAATGCGGTCACTTCGCCTTGATCGGTGCTTGTCAACAGATAACCCCCAGCGATGGCCAGCGACCAGGCTCGGCCTTGGACCTTGGCCGACCAGGCCTTGGTGCCGGTGCGTCGGTCGAAAGCGGCGACGTGTCCGTCGGCTCCTCCGAACCTGAGGTCGGCAGCTCCGATGAACGCAAAGCGGTATTCATCGGGCAGGTTGGTGAGTTCCGTGCCGACACCCTTGCCTCGTCGTTTCAGTTCCGCAACGAAGCCACCGGCGGGGTCGCGTCCGGTGGCAACGAACAGTCGACCCGAACGGCGGGTCAGGTAGCCCTGTGCCGAGATGCTGACCTGGTTGGCCGCCAACCGGTGTCCGTCACTGACACGAAAGGCCACCTGGTGAACTCCCTGAGTCGGAAAGATCCCGGCACAGCAGTAGGCCACATCGGCTTCGACCAGCACACCGGTGCGAACCGGCCAAGCACTGATCAGGCGACCGTTGCCGGCAATCGTCTGCGCGCGGGGCGCGGCGGATTGTTTCCAGATGCGGCGACCGTCGGCGAGGCTGACGCAGTAGATGTGTCCGTCGTCGGATCCGAACAGCACACGGTTCTTGGTAATTGTCGGAGCCAGTCGGACGGGTCCATCGGCGGTCACGGTCCACAGCAGTTGGCCGGTGGCCAGTTCGAGGCAGCGGACCGTGTCGTCGGCCGAGTGGCCCAGCAGCACACGCCCGGCGGCGGCGACCAGGTGAGGCGCCCGGTCGTAGGTCACGCGTCCTCTCAAGGCCTGCTTGCGGGCCCAGAAATTCTGGCGAGCCGGGTCAGGCCAGGCGGGTGACGGTGTGGGAATGCGGTGAGTCCACTGTCGCGAGAGTGGCAGCTTGAGCGGTTTTGGCGAGATCCCGGTTCGCTGGTTGTCTCGGTTGTATGTCGGCCAATCGACGACGGTCGGAGGCTGGGCATGGATACCTGGAAACCGGCCGGCACGGTTTCGAAAGACGGTCTGGATGTCGCTGGCCGAAAGAGCTTGGTGCCAGATGCTGGCGCTTTCGAGCAGTCCGTCGATCGGGTAGTACTCGTTCTGGTCTTCGTAGGCGCCCAGCGTGACCATTCCGTTGGGCGGGTAGGTGATCGGTCCGGATTGGGTTTTGGATTCGTTTTCGAGTTGTCCGTCGACGTACAGCCGTTGCAGTCGGCCGTCGTAGGTGCCGAGCACGTGGTACCAGTGCCCGAATTCGAAGAGTCGTGGGGCCGTGAGGTAAGTCAGCCGGCCGGTCTTGGCCGAAGCGAGTCCGAATGTGAATCGGGAGTCGTGTGCACCGAGGACCCATCCCTTTTCGTAGTTGCCGTTGTCCTGCAACGCGCTGACGAACCCGACCCAAGGGCCGGCCGATTCGATCTTCAGCCAGGCCGAGACGGTCATCGCGGTGGTGGGCAGGATCCGCTTGGCGTCGGCGATCGAGCGGGCGACATGGAATCGTTGGCGAGGTGATGTCTGACCGGAGAGGCGGATGAGTTGCTGAGGACCGGCCGAGGTCTTTTGGGTGAAACGGATTGGCCCGGTGAGTTGAGCTGCGATTGGTCCGGCGATGGGTGTGATGGTGCGGTCGGTCAGGTGCTGGCGATCGAATTGCCAGCGAGCGGTTGGGGGAGGCGTGGCAGCTGGCAACGGGGTGGCGATGGCCAGCAGCAGGCAGGCGGTCAGGCGGCGAGTCACGAGTGACGAGTCCGTCGAGGGGGACGTGACGGGGTGAAACGGGTCTTGTGGTTGATTATGGTACTGCCAGGGGGCGGATCATGAACAGATCGAGGCAGTCCGAGGGGATTGGCGACGGGCGATCATGAAGGTTTCGGTTGTCATTCCTGCGTTGAACGAGGAGTCGTGCATCGAGCGAGCGGTGTCGTCGGCATGGATTTCAGGTGCGTCCGAAGTGGTCGTAGTGGACGGAGGCAGCCGGGACTCGACGTGCCGTTGTGCTGCTGCGGCGGGGGCACGGGTGCTGTCGAGTCCACCGGGCCGGGCGGCACAGCAAAACGTGGGTGCCAAGTCCTGTGTCGGCGAAGTGTTGCTGTTTCTGCACGCCGACTGCCGGTTGCCCGAGGACGGGGTGGCTCAGATTGACGAGGCTCTGGGCGATTTGTCGGTGGTTGGCGGTTCGTTCCGTCAGCGGATCGAGGCCGAGGGGTGGTTGTACCGTTGTCTGGAGCGAGGCAACTCGTGGCGAGCCTCGTGGCGTCAGGTGCCATACGGTGACCAGGGTCTGTTTGTACGTCGCTCGAGTTTCGAGGCGGCGGGTGGGTTTCCCGAGGTGCCGTTGATGGACGACGTGATGCTGACTCGGTCGTTGAGAAGACAGGGTCGCCTGAAGTTGGTGGAGGGGCCGCTTTGTGTGGATGCCCGGAGGTGGCAGCGGCGAGGGGTCATCCGCCAGACGCTGCGCAACTGGTGCCTGCTGGCGGCCTGGCGGCTGGGTGTTTCGCCCGAGCGGTTGGCTGGGCATTACTGAGGCACACCGGCAGAGACACGGCAGAGTCGTTCGCGGGTGGTTGTCAGGCGACGACGGGCTGTATGACGCGTCCGTCGCCTTCGGGGCCGATCAGTCTTTGGTTGAGTCCCTGGTATCGGTAGCTGAGTCGTTGCGGGTCGAAGCCGAGCAGGTGAAGCACTGTGGCTTGGAGGTCGTGGAGTCCGACCTTGTCGCGGGCGACGAAGTAGCCCAGTTCGTCGGTTTCCCCATGCGTGACTCCGCCGCGGATACCGCCTCCGGCCATCCACATCGAGAAGCAATGCGGGTGATGATCTCGGCCGAGGAATTTCGAGCCGTTGCGTTCTTCGTTGAGTGACGTGCGACCAAACTCGCCGCTCCAGATGACCAGCGTTTCGTCGAGTAAGCCGCGTTGTTTGAGATCGCTCAACAGGGCGGCGATCGGTTGGTCAACCTCCTTGCACTTCTTCGGCATTCCGTTCATCAGGTCGTTGCTGGCGGCGGTCCCGTGCATGTCCCAGCCCCAGTCGAACAGCTGCACGTAACGGACCCCCTGTTCGACGAGCCGGCGTGCCAGCAGACAGTTGTTGGCGAAGGAGGCTTTTCCGGGTGTGGTGCCGTAGGAGTTCTGGATGTGCTTGGGTTCCCTGGTGACGTCCATCACCTCGGGCACCGACATCTGCATCCGGAACGCCAGTTCATACTGGCTGATCCTGGTACGGGTTTCGGGATCGCCGATTCGATCGAGTTCCAGTTGGTTGAGCGTCCTGAGTGCATCGAGGCTGCGCCGTCGGACCTGGCGATCGATGCCGTTGGGATTGGAGACGAACAGGATCGGGTCACCGGCACTGCGGCATTGGACTCCCTGGAAGACTGACGGCAGAAACCCACTCCCCCACAGGCTCTTGCCACCACTGGGGTCGGTGCCTCCGGAAACGAGAACGACAAAGCCCGGCAAGTTGGCATTTTCGGTGCCCAGGCCCCAGGTCGTCCAGGCTCCCATCGAGGCGCCTCCAAAACGGGCGGCACCGGTGTAGAGGGCCAATTGGGCTGGGGCGTGGTTGAACTGGTCGGTGTGCATCGAGCGGATGATTGCCATGTCGTCGGCATGGCGAGAAAGTTCCGGCAGCAGTTCACTGATCCACTGGCCGCTTTCGCCGTGAGGCTGGAATTTGTAGGGAGTACCGAGCAGTTTGGGTCGGCGCGCCTTGAGATCGATAAACGGCAGCCGTTCCTTTTGCAGGACCGCCAGCAGTTCGTCGGGACAGGGTTGCATGTTGTGCCGCAGCAAGGCCGGCTTGAAATCGAAGAGTTCGTGCTGCGGCGGCGAACCGGCCATGTGCAAGTAGATGACATGTTTGGCCCGGCCGGGTAAAGGCGGTCGATGCGGCTGGCGTGGGTCGTCGGTGGCGGCTGCGGTGTTGCCGGTTTGGAGTGTGGCGAGGGCTAGGGCTCCGAGTCCGACGTTGGAATCGCGGAGGAAGTGGCGACGGGTGATGGTTTGCAGGTAGTTGTGTCGTGGGTCCATGTGCGTGTGCCGTGGTCCCTAAGGGGGGGGGGATTGTTGAGTCAGGGGCGGGTGAGGACTTGGTCGAGGTTGAGTAGCACGTTGGCGACGACGGTCCAGGCGGCCATGGTCGCGGTGTCGGCCGAGCGCGGTGGCTGTGGCATGCTGGCCAGTTGCCGAGCGGCCTTGGGGTCGTTGCGATAGTGTGTTAATTCGGATGCGTAGAGTCCGGCCAGTACGCGAGTCTGGACGGGACTGGGTTGTTGTCCGGTGGCCAGTCGGAATCCGTAGGCGACTTTGGTCTCTTGAGTGGCTCCGCCTTCGGCGACCAGTCGTTGTGCGAGTGCCTGGGCGATTTCGACGTAGACGGGGTCATTGAGCGTGACGAAGGCCTGCAGTGGCGTGTTGGTGCGAATGCGTCGCGGCATGCAGATTTCTCGACTGGGCGCATCGAATGTGGCCATCGACGGGTAGGGCACAGTGCGTCGCCAGAAGGTGTAGAGACCGCGTCGATGTTTCTGCGATCCGGGGCTGGTGGGCCATTTGCGTTGTCCGTTGAAGGCGGCCTGCCAGAGTCCGGGTGGTTGAAACGGATAGACGCTGGCTCCGCCCATGCGGCGATCGAGCAGGCCGGAGATGGCGAGTGCCTGATCACGGATGGTTTCGGCAGCAAGCCGGAACCGGGCGCCTCGGCCAAGCCATTGATTGCTCGGATCGGCTGTCAGTGCGTCTCGAGTCACTCGTGCCGATTGCCGGTAGGTGTGTGAGGTGACGATGGTTCGCAGCAGAGATTTGATATTCCAGTCGCCGCGAGTGAATTCGGTGGCGAGCCAATCAAGAAGTTGGGGGTGGCTGGGGGGTTGTCCCTGGGTCCCAAAGTCTTCCTCGGTCGCCACCAGTCCGCGTCCGAACAGGTGACTCCAGAAGCGGTTGACCGCCACGCGAGTGGTCAGGGGGTTTCGGGAGTCTGTGATCCAACCGGCGACACCGAGTCGAGTTCGCGGCAGTTTGACGTCTGCGAGATGGAACCCGGCGGGGAAGTTAGCCGCGACCTTGTCGCCTTTCTGCAGAAAGCTGCCTCGGATCATGACAAACGTGTCGCGATGCTTGTCGGGGGGAAGGTCCTGCATGACGGGCAGAGTGGGGAATTGTGGGCGGTCCTTCTTGAGTGTTTGGAGGCGATCGGCCAGTTGAGAAGCCAGTTGTGCGGCGGGTCCAGGTCGAGAGGTGCGGTGTTGGTGGTTGGCGGTCGGTTTGGTCTTGAGAGAGTCTTCCCAGACGGTTTTTCGATTGGCGTCGAGCAGTCGAACGATCAGTCCGGTTTGTCGGGCGAAGAGTTTTCCGTCGGTGCGATTATGGATGTGGATGCGTGCGACGGGCAGGTTGGAGCCAAGGTCGACTTCCCACCAGGGGTTGGGCTGACCGTCGGTATGAGAGGTCGATTTGGCGTTGAAGTAGTGGCCATCGGTATTGCCATCGACGGCCAGGCGGGCAGGTCCGTTCGAGGCGGTGCTGGACTGTTTGGCCGGTTGTTTCAGTGCGAGATTGACCGGGTTTTTGGCCTTGGTGTCGGATTGGGAATAGACCTGCACCTCGGCGAGCGACAGGAATCGTTTGGTTGATTTCCGGGCGGGCAATTCAATGCGAACGAACCGAGCGGTAACCGGTTGCGAGGCGGCCGAGGTGATTTCGGCGACGATGCGTGGTTCGAGAGCCTTGCGTTGCGTCTGGAGCGAGGCGATCTGGAGGTCGAGTTTCTGGACATCGCGTTTCATCTGTTCGGTTGGCGCATCGATGACGGGTGCTTCGTCGCTTCGGTCGGCATCGGCCGACTGGTTGAACATGTCATAGAAGCGGTAGTACTCGAGTTGTGTGATCGGGTCGTACTTGTGGTCGTGACATTTTGCACAGCCCATGGTGAGTCCCATCCAGACCTGCAGCGTGGTGTCGACTCGGTCCTTGACCGCCGCCACGCGAAATTCTTCGTCGTCGGTGCCACCTTCGGTGTTGGTCATCGTGTTGCGATGGAAGGCGGTGGCGACCTGTTGTTCGAGCGTCGCGTTGTCGAGCAGGTCGCCGGCCAGTTGGTCGGTGGTGAACTGGTCGTAGGGTTGGTTGGCGTTGAAGGCGTCGATGACCCAGGAGCGGAACCGCCACACATTGGTTCTCAGGGGATCCGACCCATAGCCTCGCGAATCGGCGTATCGGGCCAGGTCGAGCCAGACTCGAGCCCAGCGTTCGCCGTAGGCCGGATGTGCCAGGAACCGGTCCACCAGCCGGTTCCAGGCACCTGGCTTGAGGTCCGCGAGAAAGTGATCGATTTCGGACTGGGACGCCGGCAGGCCTCTGAGGTCCAAGCTCAGTCGTCGGATCAGCGTGTGTCGATCGGCCACAGGCGATGGCTCAAGCCGTCTTGCGACCAGCTGGAATTGAATGAAGCGGTCGATCGCGTTTTCGCTCGGCCAGAGGTCGTGTGCGTCCGGGACCGGGGGACTTTGTGGTGCAATAAAGGACCAGTGCCTGGCGTAGGGGGCACCCTGTTCGATCCAGCGTTTGAGGGTTTCGATCTGGCGGTTTGAGAGTGGAGGCCCGTGGTCCGGGGGTGGCATGCGGAGGTTGGGGTCGGGGCTGGTGATGCGTGTGATCAGCGAACTGGCGGCGACCTGACCGGGTTGGATCGCCGTGTTGCCACTTTCGAGCTTGCGGATACTCGACTTGCGGAGGTCGAGTCGGAGTCCGGCCTCTCGGTTGTCGGCGTCGCGGCCGTGGCATTTCAGGCAGTGCAGCGAGAGGACCGAGCGGATGTCGCGATTGAAGTCGACGGTGGGGTTGGCGGCGTGGGTCGTGGTGCTTGGGATCGCCAAGGCGACCAGCAGTGCGAGCGGCAGTCCGTGCAATCGTGACAGGTGTTGGGTTGAGCTTGAGGTGGTCATGAGGTTGTGGCCGAGTGGTTCAGGCGATGATGTCGTGGATGACGTGTCCGTGGACGTCGGTGAGTCGCCGGTCGATGCCGTTGTGTCGGACGGTGAGTTGTTCGTGGTCGATTCCGAGCAGGTGAAGGATTGTGGCATGGACATCGTAGACGTGAGTCGGCTTGTTGCGATCGGCGGGTTTATAGCCCCACTGGTCACTGGGTCCATAGGTCGTTCCGCCCCGGATACCGCCACCGGCCAGCCAGTTGGTGAACACATAGGGATTGTGGTCTCGGCCGGTGGCACGTTGGCTGGAAGGCATGCGACCGAATTCGGTGGTCCAGAGAATGATGGTGTCGTCGAGCAGTCCGCGTTGTTTGAGGTCGGCGATCAATCCGGCGGTGCCGACGGCCATCCCTTCGGCCAGCGGGCCGTGGTCTCGGGCGATGTCTTCGTGCGAGTCCCAGTTGCGTCGTGGAAACCCGTTGTCGCAACCCGACCAGATTTGAACGAACCGGACTCCTCGTTCCAACAGCCGCCGGGCGATCAGGCATTTGCGGCCGAAGTAGTTGACTTCTTCGGGGGCATTGATGGTTGTGGGGAACGTGGGGGTGTTTGTGTCGAGTCCGTAGAGTCGGAGGACGTGTTGGGTTTCGCCGCTGATGTCGAGTGCTTCGGGTGCGGCAAGTTGCAGTTGTGCGGCGAGTTCGTAGCTACGAATACGGGCTTCGAGTCGGGAGTCTCCGGCCGAGTGTTCCTGGTGTCGTCGGTTGAGTGTTTCGAGCAGTCGCAGTCCGTCTCGGTCTCCGCGTGGTGTCACGAAGCTGTCGGGGTCAGCGGTGAGATCACCGATGGGGTTCTTGAGTCCGGGGCGGATGATGGTGCCCTGGTGCTGAGCGGGCAGGAAGGCGGTGTCCCAGTTCTTGGGTCCGTTTGAGGCAAAACCACGGTGGTCGGGCAGAACGACGAAGCTGGGCAGGTTGTCGCTTTCGGAGCCCAGGGCGTAGCTGACCCAGGCCCCGGCGCCGGGAAACCCGGGCCGTTGAAAGCCGGTGGCCTGCAGCAACGTGGCCTGGCTGTGGACTCCGGTCTTGCCCACCATCGAGTGGATGAAGGCGATGTCGTCGACGACCCGCCCGAGTGCTCGGACCGGGTGACTGAGCATTTTGCCACAGTCGCCGTGAGGTCGGAACGAGAAGGGAGACCTCATCCAAGGTCCCAACCCGTTCTGGAAGGTTTCGACATGTTCGCCAAAGTCCGACGCCTGTCCGTGGTGTTTTTCGAGAGCGGGTTTGTGGTCGAAGAGGTCGATGTGGCTGGCGGCTCCGGACATGAACAGCTGGATCACGCGTTTGGCTCGCGGCCGGTGATGCAGTTGGCCGCTGAGCAATCCGGGAGCGGAGTCGGCGGTGGCGTGTTGCCGGCCGATCAGATCCGCCAGCGCGATGCCGCCCAAGCCACCTCCGGATTGCCAGAGGAATTCGCGGCGCGAAGTGGCGGCCAAACCGGTGTCCGGTGTGGTGGCTGGTGCGGGTGTTGGCGAGGAGGAGCGGGCGAAGGTCATTCGACAAAAACGAATTCGTTGAGGTTGAGGATGATTCG
>Ga0302139_10000649_pt1 | contig 16645 bp, 17 predicted proteins | sample CBN3_331_MG_FD_203104 | JGI IMG/M metagenome (GOLD analysis project Ga0302139, IMG submission 203104) | Marine microbial communities from Western Arctic Ocean, Canada - CBN3_33.1 | ecosystem: Environmental > Aquatic > Marine > Oceanic | place: Canada: Western Arctic Ocean | collected 2017-09-15 | reverse complement strand
CGATTCCGGGAACGGAAGGTCATCTCGGTCGAGAACGTCCACAGCCGCCTCCTATCCGCTTGACGCCCACCCTAGATGTAGGGGGTGTGGGTGTCAAGCGGATAGGCACGGTCTGTTCATTGGTAATTATATTAATAATATAAAAATATTTAATAATTAATGTCATTATAAACGATTGTTAACTGACATATAATTTAATTTTTTTAAATCGCTTATCAAGACCTTGCCGTTATTTAATTTTGAATATCCTCAAGTTGAGTAGGGTCCATTATAGGATTCCTTCTCATGATGATGCGCGATTCTTTGTCGCGGCATCGATATGTTGTAGGGCGGGTCTGTTCAATGTGAGCGTGTCGTATATTTACAAAGCATTGGTGCGGCTGCTAGCGGTGTTGGGCTAGGGTTAGAGCTAGGGCTAGGGCTTGAGCCAACGCCACGGATCAACCCAGCACACTTAGGCGATGCCAGCCCTATAGTACTAGTAGGCTCGTGTCCCGTAAGTCTGTGACATCCTGCGAACGTCCAGGGACTAATCCCAGAACCCCGTACAGGCGCTGTGCTGGTAGACATAATCTGGTCCTACCATTCCCATTTTATCCCTGAACATCCTTGGAAAACATAAAGTTTAGATATCGATACTCTCCTGGAATACCCTAGTTGTGGCATTTCGGCCTCTCCACGAAACTTCCCCATACACAACTCGGGTTTCCCAGAATTCTGGAAGAGCCCATGCACATTAACGGGCGGGGGGACGTGGCCCATGTCTACCCCCAAAAGCTCCTAGGAAGCCCACTTGCGAACCTGCTGGATATCCGAGGGCACACAAAAAGGACGGCCCTAGGGAGTCCGCGGGAGGTCTGGAGAGAGTGGAAGAGATTGGGCCGATACCGTCCTGTCACACTGGCGCCACACCGACTGTCACCATATGGGGATTGTGCCAACTTGATCGAAGAGATACGATTATTGTAACCAATTGATTCGGATTAGGAATTGGGAATTATCAAGGGTAGAGCGCAGCCTTACCAAAGTTGAAGTCTTGGGTTCTAATTCCATCGCCTGCTCCAATTTCAAAGAACTCCTAAAATACTCGAAAGGCCGGCGATCAGGTCCGCTCGGATCCAGGGGAAAGATACAGCGGGTATATTTCCGAACCCGGGGCGCCAGGATTGATGTCCGCTATTGCGGCTAGTGGTGGACTTTTGGATAACACCAATGCTGGATTGACATGAGCCTTCGGGGTAGACGTCCGGCATTATAGTGCTCGCCTCGAACCCGGGATCCCGCCGTGGCCGATCCCGCCCACCAACTGGCCAGACCTTCGCTAGGCTTGCCGTTTCTGGAGCCGCAATCGCTAATGGCTAACCAGTGAGCGACGGCGAAGTACCCTGCGCCCAATTGCGCTCGCATTCGCCTTATCACGAGCTTGCGGGGCGTGCCTATCGCCGCCCTGTCGATCACCACTTCATTCAACGCTGTCGGACCCAGTAACGCACCATGTGGCTTCTCATCACTTGCACGCTGGTCACGACCCTCTACGCGACCACGATTACCATCGCCAATGTGTCGCTACCACAAATCCAGGGCGCGCTGTCAGCCAGTCCCGATCAAGTCGCCTGGGTCGTGACGTCGAATCTGATCGCGACGGCCGTGACCATTCCCTTGGCCGGCTGGATCTCTGCTCGCTTTGGCCGCCGCCGCTGTATGATTTGGGGAGTCGCAGGGTTTGGCGCCGCCACCTTGATGTGTGGGTTCTCGACCTCGCTCGGCGACCTGGTGTTTTGGCGTGTGGTGCAGTCGGCCTTTGGCTCCCCCCTCACGCCGATCGCAATGTCGGTGGTGATTGACGAGTTCACCGGTGAGAGACGCACGCGAGCGATCGCCATTTTTACCATGGGCGTAAGCCTCGTTCCAACGATTGCACCGATGATCGGCGGTTATGTGAGCGAGGAAATTTCTTGGCGGTGGGTCTTCTTCATACTGATCCCCATAGCGGTCATCGCATTGGCCGGGATACTGATATTCATCAAACCGGACCCGCCGCGTGAAGGGCGGCCAAAACTCGATTGGGTCGGGTTCCTGAGCCTTTCGATGGCCATCGCTTGCGTGCAGCTCATGCTTGACAGGGGTGAGCGCGCGGAGTGGTTCGACTCGTTCGAAATCATCCTTGAAGGCGCCGGCGCGTTCCTGTTCGGCTGGATCTTCCTGGTTCACATTCTGACGAAGGACCGCCCCTTTCTCGACCCCCGCCTGTTGCTTGATCGGAATTTCGCGTTGGGGATCGGCATATCGGCCATCTTTGGCATGCTGTTCGTAACTCCAATGGTGCTGATGCCGGCAATGCTTCAGCAACTCCGGGACATTCCAGAATTCACCGCCGGAACATTGATCGCCACGCGCGGCATTGGAACGGTGATCTCGCAGGTGTTGATGATTGCTTTTGCTAGTCGTTGGGACCCTCGACTTTTGTTTCTAATCGGATTTGGCACGCACACCTATGCAGGGCTCCAGATGGCGAGCTTTGATATGAACGTATCGATGTCCGAGATTACCTGGACATTGGCGATCCAAGGCTTCGGGGTCGGCTGCCTGTGGGTACCGATGACACTGGTCACTTTCTCCAACTTCGACCCGCGCCGGTCGGCGGAAGGAATGGCTCTGTTTCATTTCGTGCGAAGCGTCGCTTCCAGTTTCTATATATCGGCAAGCTTCGTCGTGGTATTTCACACCCAAAAAATGAACTACAGCGAGCTGGTGCAATGGATCAATCCATTCAGCGACCGACTGAGCCTCGCGCTCGCCACCGGCGGCTGGGGGCCAGAGAGTTCGACCAACCTTTCCGGAATTGCCGGCGAGATTACGCGCCAAGCAACTAATATCGGCTATATTAACGTCTACAATTTATTCCTGTGGGCCTCTCTGCTCGCTTACCCTCTCGTTGCGCTGATCGCCTGGCCGCCGCGAGGCTACCGACCCCGATCCTAGGGCCCGCAACAGTTCCCACTCTCTAGTGGTAGCTATCCGATTAAGTTCCGGAATGATCTAATGCGAACATCAAAACGCATTGGGTTGGAATCGTTGAGCTATGGCCGGGCGTCTAAATCTCCGGCTGCAATCGCCACCAAGATTGATTGGCAACACGGTGCAGTCACATATTGCGTGGACTGGTCCGTTCCAGCATTCTATCGCTTGGATTGCCGTCTCCGGTGACGAAACCGGGGCGGCCCGTCAAACGAGGACGCGCTATGACCGATCTCTCCCAAGCCGCCGCGATCGCCAGCCCGACAGCTGCTCTGGCTGCCGCACGGCCGTTCACCATTGCCCGGCTGAGCGATGTCGCGGGGGCTGAAATTCACGGCATCAATTTGGCCAAACCAATCACGCCGGAGCTTCGCGACGCTATTCTCGAGGCGTTTGTCGCCCATCATATTTTAGTGTTTCGCAATCAGAATCTGACCAAGGATCAGCAACACGCCTTTACCCTGAATTTCGGCGAGCTTGAAGAACATGTCGGACGATTGCCGGATGGCACACAGTATCCTCCGGTCCACACGGTCACCAACCTGGATGCCGAAACTGGCAAACCGACGCCAACGCCGAGCACCCATGGGAATTATTTCTGGCATACCGACAAGTCTTATCACGCGATCCCCTCCCTCACGACCTTGCTGCATGCGGTTCAGGTACCGCCCGAGGGCGGTGACACGCTCTTCGCAAATATGCATATGGGTTATGACGCGCTGCCTGAGGATGAGAAAGTAGCGCTGACGGGGCTGAGAGCGGTGCATAGCTGGGAAGCCAGCCGCCGCAACACAGGAAACAAGCCAGCAACCGAAGTGCAAAAGCAAGAGCGACCACCAGTTGACCATCCCGTCGTGCGCACGCACCCAGAGACCGGGAGCAAGTCACTTTACCTTGGCATGCATATTGGCCATATCGCCGGCATGCCGGAGGCCGAAGGCAAGGCGATGCTCGACGACCTATTGGAGCGTGCCACCGTGCCGGCCAACGTTTACCGCCACCAGTGGAAGCGCGGTGATCTGGTCATGTGGGACAATCGTTGTCTGCTGCATCGCGCCGACCGCAATTACGACATGTCGGTCTATGCCCGGGTTCTGCATCGCACGGTCGTCATCGGGACCAAGCCGGTATAGAAGTTTTCGTTTCCGTAACGATACAATATTCTTCTCTTGCTAAATTTAGGCTAATACTTCCACAATCCCATGAAGAATATGAACACTCAATCGACCGCCGTTGAAGCCTCAGCGCCTGACGCTTGGCTGACATCATCAACGAACTAGGGTCATCCCACCATCCGCTTTAGCATCCGCCGTAGCAGATGATGGGATGTTCTTTTTCATACCGATATGGATATTAATTAGCTATCGACTCAAGCATCCGACATCACGTGGATCTTACGGTCCGCCAGCAGGTCTTTGTTTTTCTCGCCATAGGCCTTCATGTGCGGTGCGGTGGAATGGGCCTTGAGGTGATCAAGGCTGGCCCATTTCTCGACCACGACAAAGCTATCCGAACCATAGGGGGTGGCGAACCCGGCCTCGGCGCAGTCAACAACCGCGCCATATTCGATACAACCGTCCTCGGCATGGACCGCTGGGACATTAGCCTTGAAATTTGCCAAGACCTCATCTCGCTTGCCCGGTTTGGTGGTGATTACCGCCAGTACGTGAACCCTCGACATCCTTCATCTCCTCGATTTTTTGATAGCCTTACACCGACCTTACGACGAGGTATGCAGCAATTGCGACCGAATTTCACACGGTCGCAATCACCCACCGGATAGGCTACTGAATAGCTCTATCGTGCCTCCCGGCGCGACGTTTGGCTCCTGGGCTTCTGGTACCCGGCTCACATATGCGGGCTGTTGCTATCCAGCCCCATGATTTGGCGGCCGACGGTTTCATAATGGCTTTGTCGGGCTTGCATCTGCTGCGAGACCGCATGCATGTCGCGGAACCGCCGCTCGAAGGGGGCTTTCTCGAAGATCGCCGAAGAACCGGCAAGACGATAGACCCGGTGCACCACATCGGTCGTCTGATTGATTGCATAGGTCGCCGCAAGCCTGATCCGGGCTCGGTTTTCGACCGACAAAGCCCCGGTCTCACGGACAATTTCCCAAACTTCTTGCAGAGTGGATTGCTGATAGGCGCGGGCGGCGCCCCACTGCGCCTCAAGCTCGGCAATCTGGGTGTGGAAGACCGGGCTATCAGCCATCGAAGAACGGGCCGAGCGTTGGGTTTTGGTGTTAGCTAGCGTGATCAGATCGTCAAGCGCCCCGCGACCAATTCCCAAGGCCACTCCGGAAAAACACGACGCATACACCAGGGTGGTCGGGAACACATAAAGCGGCGCCTCGCTTCGACACTCCGCATGGTCATCCCGATCCAAGGTCAACGGCGCGGCAACGGACAGATCGGTCACCGTATAGCCTTCGCTGCGGGTGCCTTTCAGGCCCATGACATGCCAGTCGTCATGCATCTGTGCCACGGCGCGCGGGAACAGAGCGGTCCGATCGGCTTGTTTACCATCCTTGTTGATCCGTGGGCTGCCGTCGGCTTCGAAGACTTTACAATGACCTCCCAGCCAGGTGGCATGCTTGCTACCGCTGGCGAATTGCCAGGACCCGGTCACCCGGTAGCCGCCTTGGCAAGCCACCGCCTTACCCGCCTGCCCTGCGCCCCAAGCGAGTGCTGCGTTGTCGGGACCAAAGACCTGACGCGCTGGCTCTGGGTCCATGAATGCAGCCGACATGGCGCATCCGCTGCCTTGGCCCAAGCACCAACCGGCGCTGGCATCCGCCTTGGCGATGATCTCGGTCATTTGCGCCAACACCTGAGGCGATACTTCTCCGCCGCCAAGAGCCCGCGGCAAGGTCATTCGGAAGAGTTCGGCACCGTGCATCGCCTGCAGCACATCATCGGTTAACTTACGCTCGGTATCGATGCGGTCATGAGCGGCGGCAAGCACCGGCGCCACGTTCCGCGCGCGCTCCAGACAACTCTCGGCCAATTGAGCGCCATGTTCCTCCAGGCGCCCCAGGCCAGGTTCGAGCTTGATCATCCTTCATCCTTGGTGAAAGGCCCACCCGCCTCACGCCAGCCCTTTAGACCCCCCTTGATATGAGCGGTGTTTTCCATGCCCATGCGCGTAACGGTCTGAACTGTCAGAGCGGAGCGCCAATCGGCGGCGCAATGGAACAGGAAGCGCTTCTTCTCGTTAAAGATTTCCTTGAAATACGGGCTATCCGGATCAACCCAGAACTCAATCATACCGCGCGGACAGTGGAAGCTATCGGGGATATAGCCGTCTCGTTTGCGCTCGCGGACGTCGCGAATATCGATAACAAGGCAATCCGAGTCACCGGCCTCCTTGATCGCATCGCTGGCCTCGACCTCTTCGATCTCGGCACGCGCCACCTCGACCATCTGCATCACACCCATCTTCAGCTTGCCCATGACCTTCTCCCTAACCCCTTCTGACCTCTGATCCCTCAAGGCCCATAGCCGCGCCGGACTCTGCCGGGCCTCATAGCCGCAGTCTGCCGGAATTGTCCCCGCCGCCAAAGGCCTGTATTCAAGCATCCGGCGCTCCGGCGCCATTCACCCGCTTCGTGATCAGACTGACCGACGAGACGATGATGGACACGACCCCGACCGCTGCTCCCAACACAAGCCCCGCCTCTGAGGACCAATCCTTGAATGACCCTATAATTGATCCCTTGGCGGTGATCGCCGATTGCCCGGACTGGTACCGCTGGGCAATGGCCCAACCAGGCCAGTCGAGGCAGGTCGACGCGGACGGTTGCCCGATCCACTACTTGCTTTGGGACGGGCCAGCGGAGCCGGAACGACAGGCTAGTCTGCTGTTCGTCCATGGCGGCGGCGGCCATAGTCATTGGTGGAGCTTTCTTGCGCCCTTTTTCGCCAACCACTATCGCGTCGCCGCCCCTGACCTTTCAGGTATGGGCGATAGCGGGCGGCGCGATGAATACAGCGCTGAAATCCGTTCGGCCGAGCTGGCCCAAGTGATCGAGGATGCCGAACTCGGCCCCGAGGTCTATGTCATCGGCCACAGTTTTGGTGGTCTGACGGCCACGCGCTATGCCCAGATGTATGGCGAGGATATCACCGGATTGATCATCGCTGATTCCCCGATTCGAGCGCCACAAACCCAGGTGGCGCGAAAGTCCAGGCAGATGGGCAACAAGCGCCACTACCCGGATTTAGCGACCGCGCTTGGTCGTTTTCGGCTGATGCCGGAGCAAAGCTGCGAAAATACGTTCCTGGTGGAGCATATCGGCCGGCACTCGCTGATGCAGGAAGCCGACGGTTGGACCTGGAAGTTCGATGGGAACGCCATGCATCACCGGCGCTTCACCGAGCCGTACCATGAGTATCTAGCCCAGGTGAAATGCCGCACCGGATTGATTTATGGCGATAAAAGCGCGCTTTTGACACTGGAAATAGCCAGCTATATGACCTCCCTGATGGCGCCAGGCTCTCCGGTTATCTCAATTCCAGAGGCACAGCATCACCTGACATTGGACCAGCCGATGGCCTTTGTGACAGCGGTCCGGGCAATATTGAATGGCTGGCAGAGCCTCGCCTGAAAATCTTGACGGAAAGTCGGGGTCATCACGCTGAATTAGCTTCAGCGCGCGCTCGTCTTCTCGGCCCGGTTTGTCGCCTTGTGGCGCGTCATGGGGTTGAACAACGAGGTATTCCCCGCCACCACCTTGGCCGGCACAGGGCCCAAGGTCGAGGCCCTGTACATCGAAGATATTTTCGACCCGTACTGGTTGGTCTCGCATCAGCATTCTGAAGCTCGACATTGAGGGCACCGAATATGAATTTTTCCGCACCACAGCCGAGCGGTGGATTGACTTTATCATTACGAAAGATCTCCGACCACTATCATACGGGCACAACCCAGTCCCTGTTCAAAGCGCTCGAGGGCCAGGCGTTTACCGCCAAGAGTTTGGGCGAGAATATCGTGCTGATTCGTCCCAAAACCGGTTATCGTCTGATCCCGCAACCGGACTATCGGCACAGGCAATGAATAACAGGTGAGGTTCTCATGACGGTAGGGCGGCGCGCGGTAATTTCTTGGTGTCTGTTCGATTGGGCCACTTCTCCGCATCCAACAATTGTCGTGACCTTTGTCTTCTCAGCCTATTTCGCTCAAGGGGTTGTTGGGAACGAGATCGAGGGGACGGTTCTTTGGAGCCAGGCAATCGCAGCCGCCAGCATTCTGGTGGCGATATTTAGTCCGCTGCTTGGCGCGATTGCCGATCAATCCGGGCGGCGCAAACCCTGGATCGCTACCTTCAGTATTGGCTGTATCCTAGCCACCGCCGCACTTTGGTTCGTGACGCCGGACCGTAGCTCGATCACCCTGGCGTTGATCGCCGTGACCATCTCCATAATTTGTTTTGAATTCGTAACGGTATTTTACAACGCCACTCTGTCTGAGGTGGCGCCGTCAGGTCGGGTCGGCCGGGTCGGCGGATGGGGCTGGGGGGTGGGTTATATAGGGGCGATCTTCTGCCTTGCTCTATGTCTGTTCGGACTGATCCAAACCGACCCGCCGCCGTTTGGTCTGAACCCAGGAAAGGCGGAAAACGTTCGCGCCACGGTGATTGTCGTCGCGCTCTGGTGGATCCTGTTCGGCTGGCCCTTCCTGGTCTTCGTGCCGGACCGTCGAGCGACGAGGATAGGCCTAGTCGCCGCGGTGAAGACCGGGGCTCCACGACTGTGGAGGACCCTACGAAACCTGCGACAGCATCGGCAAAGCGCAGCTTTCCTGTTTGCCCGAATGATCTATGCCGACGGCTTGGCGACTCTATTCCAGTTTGGTGGACTGTATGCCGCCGGAACCTTTGGGATGAGTTTCGCCGAAATCATTCAGTTCGGTATTGCGATGAATGTTACCGCCGGCTTCGGCGCGTTCACTTTTGCCTGGCTGGATGACACGTTGGGCGCCAAACCGACGATTATGATTTCCCTGGTCGGCCTCATCGGCTTTGGGGCAATGGTGTTGGTTGCCAACTCGGTGTTTTGGTTTTGGGTTTTTGGCCTGTCCCTCAGCCTGTTCATCGGACCGGTGCAATCTGCCAGCCGTAGCTTAATGGTCCGGCTGTCACCCCCCGATATGCGCAGCGAGATGTTTGGCCTTTATGCTCTGTCGGGAAAATCCACCAGTTTCCTTGGGCCATTGATGTTTGGATTGGTCACCGCCCATTTCGAAAGCCAACGCGCCGGCATGGCCTCCATTTTGGTATTCTGGGCGGTGGGCTTGACACTTTTGGCATTGGTTCGGGTGAAGGACAATGTTGGGACTGGCCCGGAGGCGTCCGGTAAAATCTCACCCGTCGTCCTCGCTAACGGCCGGACCGAAACCTGAGCTCGATCACTGTGAGTAATAGGCAAGGAACAGGATTCCGTGCCCCTTAATTGGCCATTTCAGCGCGGACTTTTTCGCGGAACACATCAATCGGAACGGTGCTTCCCTTTCGATCAACATGCCAGAACGTCCAGCCATTGCAGGCCGGCGCACCCTGCAGAGCGGCGCCGACCGAATGGATGGAACCCTTGACCTTGTCCGAGATTAGTGTGCCATCGGCCCTAATTTTGGCGTACCAGCGCCGACGGGCGTCGAACATGAGCTCGCCGGGCCGCACAAGGCCGCGATCCAACAGGCTGCCAAATGGCACCCGGGGGGCGGCTCTACGGCCCTCGATCTGCAGAACCTCCGGATCGGTCAGTTGCTCAATCGCCTCGACCCGCTTGCGGGCTAATTCCGCATAACCGGCGTCACGCTCGATACCGATGAACCGGCGAGAGAACCTTTTGGACATGGCCGCGGTCGTGCCCGAACCCAGAAACGGGTCGAGGACCAGATCACCCGGACGCGACGTCGAGAGAATGATCCGGGAGACCAGGCTTTCCGGCTTTTGCGTCGGGTGGGCTTTTTGGCCATCGACCTTCAGTCGCTCGGACCCCGTGCAAAGCGGCAACAACCAATCGCTGCGCATCTGCAACCCCTCGTTCATCGACTTCATGGCGTCATAGTTGAACGTATAGCGCTTGGAGGCCTGGCTCTTGGAGCACCAGATCATGGTTTCGTGGGCGTTGGTGAACCGCCGGCCCCGAAAGTTCGGCATCGGGTTGGTCTTGCGCCAGATCACGTCGTTAAGAACCCAGAAGCCAAGATCCTGCAGCGCCGTACCCACTCGAAAGATATTGTGATAACTGCCAATCACCCAAAGCGACCCTTCGGGCTTCAACACCCGTCGACACTCCGCCAGCCAGGCGCGGGTGAACGCGTCATAGGCGGCGAAATCATCGAACTGGTCCCAATCATTGTCGACCCCATCCACTTTTGTATTGTTGGGCCGCAACAATTCGCCGGAAAGTTGTAGATTATAGGGCGGATCGGCGAAGATCAGATCTACCGAGTCGGCCGGCAAGCCGGCCAATTCTTCCACGCAATCGCCATTGACAATCTTGCTGTCAGCTTTGATCTCATCGATGGTCATTTATGCTTTCCGGACCTGTGGCAGACTAACCATCATCCCGTAAGCGGAGGCCTGGGTCAAGTATCTTTCCTAGATTCAACTAATAAACTCAATAGGTTAGAGAGTTTATCCACAAGATGTAGTGTTCGCGAATTCGGGTGACTCCTAGTGTTGTGTCAGGCAGGACTTCGTTTGGATTCCAGAGCCGCACGTACCGGTCCGAAGCCTCGACGGTGCTCCGGGGCCGGCCCCAGTCGTGCGAGCGCCGCCAAATGCTCCGCCGTGCCATACCCGGCGTTGCGCTCCCACCCATAGTCGGGATGCCCCAGCGCGAGCTCCGCCATTCGGGCATCCCTGGCGACCTTGGCGACTATCGAGGCGGCCGCGATCGATAGTGACCGGGCGTCACCCTTCACGACCGCCTGAGCTGGACATTCCAGGGCCGGCACCCTGTTACCATCGACCAGAGCAAATGCCGGCACGGCCCCCAATCTCCGAGAGAGCGCGTCCACCGCCCGGCGCATCGCCAGCATAGTAGCGTGCAGGATGTTCAGCCGGTCGATATCTTCCCGCTCAACCCACCCTAATCCGATCGTCGCTACGTCTTTTAGCGCTAAGGCCAGAGCCCTGCGACGGGTCGCCGACAAGCGTTTGGAGTCATCAATTTTGCCAAGAAGTTCCGCTGTGCATCGACTTCGATCAAGCACCAACGCCGCCGCTGTTACCGGGCCTGCCAGCGGGCCTCGGCCAACCTCATCCACCCCCGCGATCAGGGCGGCCTCCGGCAGTCCAAGGCCATCTTCGAAGCTGAAGTCAGGCATGAAACTTCAAATCCAGATATAGTGGGTCTACATGGGCATACCGACAATATACAGTTTGTAACAAACAGTTACACTCCATGATCTACCGGTCATACAAAGCCCGCATACCGAAATCATCCCGCCAGGATAGAGCTGGTAGTCCCTTCAAAACCTCGGGTATCACGCTTTAAGACCGATGCAAATTCAGTTCGTCAGATGGTTTTCCCGCCCACCCCTTAATCCACCAGGGCAATGTCACCAGGACATTATAATCATTGACGAAGGTGCCATTTTGGTTGGGATGATCGGGGGCCTTCACTGCATATTGATTAGCCATGGAGCCTTGGAATCTTGCCTTCGGGTAATTGACGATGGCCGCCTCGCCCGGATCAAACAATGTGATGATGACCGCGTCCGGCGCAAATGTTAGGTTTCGTCGGTCAATTCCACACACGCTCGGCACATATGCGCCGCCCGTGGAAGGCTTGGCGATCAACCTAGTCTGATGGTCACCCTGTTCGTTGCTGCTGCCCTCCCGTCGGTCGCCCCGTGGACCCTGGTGGGAATGGGGATCGGTCGCCTGCTTTCTTCTCCCGGAGCCTCTCCCCTACCGGTCCCTCGGCTAAACCTCAACCCCTCCTCGGGCGATCCGGTCGGTGGATGGAAAGCCCTGGGTACCGGAACATGCGCGGTTAAAGGTTTTGTTAACTTTCCGTCGTCTGAGCATGCGTTAGGCGCCCATGAAGCGCTTGAAAGCCCGCAAAGGTGTCGACTAGGCTAAGGTTTTAAAAGACGATTGCGACCAACAGCTCCGAGAGCATCCAAAATATAATCAAGGCTGCCATGGAGGTGAATGCGGCACCCCCTCGGATTTAAACCGAAACGGCGACGATCTGTGTCGCCGATACGGAAGTGACGAGCATGTTGGATGCGAAACGGAAGGCCATGGAGCCTGTGGGTATTGAGACCGAGTTGCGTGCGATCGAGGATCAGAGCCATGGAAAGCCTTGGTCTAGTATTACGCCAATTGAAACGACCATGTGGCTTGCTAGGCGTAATGTCGTTTGAGCATCTGACGGACGAGAAGTTGGACGCATAAATTCAAATTTATTAAGATGCTTTTTTGGCGGACCTGAAAGCCAAGGATTTCTTTCGCTAAGCAACCTTATACGAGCACCGACATAATGAGGGGCGTTTGATCGCTATATTGTAAAAGGATTTGGTGTGAAGTCGACCGCGATGCCTCGGTGAATTGAGGACCATGACGCGCCGGCAGATAAGACGATTGTCAATCAGCGCATCACGGGTCAAATACATCCGATGGGATTTACACCCAACTAAGCCTATCCCAACTTCACTTTCCGGAGCTTGGAAGATCTTAGGTGGGCAATCCCGATTAATTGACGTTTATAGTTCCTGAACGGTTAACAAGGGCCTAAATCATGACGAATTTCTGGCGACTTTCATTGGCGGAGCAGTCTGCCCTCGTTACGGGTGGTGAGATTTCGCCGACCGAATTGACTGACGCCGCGCTGATGCGGATCGGAGATCTGGACCCCGCCTTGGATGCTTGCGTAACCGTTATGGCAGAGGCCGCCATCGTTTCAGCTGCGGCCGCGACGACGGAGATTGCCGCCGGCCGTAGCCTTGGCCCGCTGCATGGATTGCCGATCGGGCTGAAGGATATTTTCGACACGGCAGGCGTGCTTACGGCCGGAGGCTCGAAGACGACGATCGATCGTGTGCCAACACGGGACGCCACTTCTGTGACGAAGTTAAGAGCGGCCGGCGCAATACCATTGGCCAAGCTGACCACCCATGAATTCGCCCATGGAGGCCCGAGTTTCGATTTACCCTGGCCGCCCGCGCGTAACCCTTGGAACCGAGATCATTTTACTGGCGGATCATCCAGCGGCTCTGGCGCTGCTGTCGCCGCCGGATATGTAGGCGCCGCCATGGGGTCGGACACCGGAGGGTCGATTCGTGGACCTGCCGCCTTCTGCGGTGTCGCTGGCTTCATGCCTACTTATGGTCTTATCAGCCGGGTCGGGGTTATTCCGAATTCATTCACATTCGATCATGCGGGCCCGCTCGCCTGGACAGCCGGGGACTGCGCGCTGATGTTGGACGCGATTGCGGGGCCGGACGGGGCTGATCCGGCCAGCGCCCATGCGTCGCCACCACGGGCCGTGGCGGGCTTGGGGCAATCAATCCAGGGCCTTAGGGTGGGCGTTCTCCAGCATTTTTGGGAGGAAGATCTGAATGTTGCGCCGGAGACCGTCGCCGCGACAGAAGCGGCTGCGGAGGCGTTGTCGGGTCTAGGCGCGATCATTCAGGAGGCCCGGATCGCGCCGGTGCAAGACTGGTATGACGTCAAAATAGTCATTGCCGAAAGTGAACTTTTCAATGTCCATCGGCGGAACTTGACGGCTCGACCGCGGGACTTCGGGCAGGATTTCCTGGCGCGCAGCTTGGGCGCTTTGCTGTTCACCAGCCAAGATTATGTTGCAGCCCAGCGCCGCCGCCGTCAGCTATTGGCGGAAATGCATGGCGTTTGGGGTCGCTTTGATATCCTGTTGGCGCCGAGCGCAGGTGGACCGGCCCCCCGTCTTGACGCCCACAAGACCAAGACATTCTGGACCACGCCTAGCATCCTAACGCCGTTTGACGTGACCGCTGGGCCAGCGCTTAGCTTGTGTTCCGGGTTCTCGGAAAGCGGGTTACCGCTCGGGGTTCAGCTTGTCGGCCGCCCATTTGACGACGCCAGAGTTCTGGCAATAGGCTCTGCGCTGGAGCGGGAGATTAGCGATCGGTCGCGGCGGCCGGACGTTAGTGCCGGTCCGCCAACGGTCGAAGCAGCGCCGGTGCTCGGCCCGCCAGACATCAATTTGGCGCCGGGAGAGACGCAGCGAATCGAAGCGATCGCAGCCGCGGCCGGCTTCCCGCTTGATGACTTCCTGTTTGGGCTTGTGGCGGAAGCGGCGCCTTATGCGTGGGCAATGGGTCGACGGCTCGACCGAGACTACGGCTTTGGCGATGAGCCTAGCAACGTCTTTGTGCACCAAAGATAGGCGCCACGTCGTCCCCTCCTGGGCAGGAAGGGTTTCGGTTGCTCTCGGTGCTGGAGAACTGAGCAAGGTCAGCCAATCTCATCAAAACTCCATCTTAACCCTGGATGGACGAGCGAGCAGAGGGTAAATCGTGACTGAATACTCTTTCACCTACTAGCGGAGACGTTGTGCTCGACCCGGACCAGTTTAAGGGCGAGCGGTATGTGGAGAAGTTCGGGGCGTTGATCTTATCAAGATTGGTGGCAAATCCAGCCACGATGTTGGCGTAAAAACCAACCGGTAGTGATTGATATGAAGAGGGCCCCGATCGGGGCCCTCTTCATATTCGGTCTTAATCCTGAATCAACGTTTTCGCTTCGAACAGCTTTGCGCCAGGCGGTAGGACTGGCCATTCATGTGGTGTGTCAGGCGGTCGAGGAGCGCGCCGGTGAGGCGTTCGTCGCCGAACGTGGCGGTCCACTCATCGAGCGCCCAGTTTGAGGTGATAATAGTGGCGCCGCACTCATAGCGCTGACTGATTAGCTCGAACAACAACTTGGGGCCAGTCTCGGAGAGCGGGACAAAGCCAAATTCATCAATGATCAACAGCTCGTGGCTGGCGAATTACCCTTTCAGACGCAGCACCGCCTGTCGTCATGGGGCTCGATGAGTTCGTGAACGATGGCGGTGGTGGGTGGCGAAGCGGGTTTTTATGCCGTGCTGGGACGGCGCCAAACCGATAGCGATGGCGTTATGGGTCTTGGCGGGGCGGTTTGCTCCCAGCTCGATGATGTTCTCGCGGCGATCGACGAACACCGAACGGCCCGGGTCGAGGCAATATGGCTGCTGCGCCGACCTTCCAGACTGGCTCTGCAAAGTACGCACGGCTAAATAGTGTACAGGTTGTGGTGGCTGGCAACATTAATCTCGAAAGAGGCGAACTCGTCTATTATCTCTTCGAGGTGGCCGTATCGCTCCCGTAGGAAAAGCCTTGCCCCGGATTCCATCTATGGTTGCGTCTCAGCAGACAAACGACCCAATAAAGTGTCAGGTGGTTTGCTAATGCCTTATCCCATTGCTCAGATTCGAATAGTAAGCGCTCCAGCATTTTGACATTGATGGCCGAATTCGGTTCGGTGATAGTAGAGCTCTTTGGTAGATATCTTTGTTCATGCCCGTTCTAACAGTTCCGCGCTGCCGAACTTGAAAGGATTCAAAAATGCAAGACGCCTTCAATGCCGCGACATATGGTGCCCGCGAGGTAGGTTATGGCGAGCGCCCCGCAGTTCTTGTGGTCGATTTCCAACGTGGCTTTACCGACCCTACCTTCACAATGGGAAAAAGTGTTCGCATTCACGCGGCCAGAGATCAAACGGTGGACCTGCTGGCGGCGGCGCGACGAGCGAAAATTCCAGTTGCAATCTGCTACGTTGGCTGGCAATCGGAGAAGGATATTCAGTACTGGAAAATATCGGCACTACATGAAGAATTTTTCGTGGGAAGTGAGGCGCTGGATATTGACCCCCTTCTTATAGATATGGAATATGATTATACATTTATGAAGTGCGGCCCGTCGATGTTCTTCCAAACCCCGATTGTTTCATTCCTGACCAAGCACCGAGTCGATACGGCAATAATCACGGGCTGCGTGACCTCGGGTTGCGTGCGGGCAACCACGATTGATGCTTTTAGCTATGGCTACCGTACGATTGTCGTCGATGACTGCTGTGGTGACCCGCAGAAGGACAGCCATGAAGCCAATTTGCGTGATGTCGATCGCCGTTATGCCGATGTCCGGCGAAGGGATGACATCCTCACCTATTTCGACGATATTCATGGACGAAATGCCGCGTAGGGCACGTATCCGTTCCCAGCGCAATCCGGATCTTCGCGGCTCTGGTTTAAAGTGCGCTGATCTGGAGGTTTCGGACTATCTACAAATTGTAGCGGACCCGCGTTGGTCGTCTCCGCCCAGCCTCAAAACGGCGGCAGCCGCATGGGCCGCTCGTTATGCGCCGGCATGGTCGTCGCCGACAACCGGGGGTCAGGGGTAGGCTGACGCAATTTGTCTTTTAAGTGAATTCTTTGGCTACCTTGATCACGATGAAGGCCGGATTGGTAATCAGGTGATGTGCCTTGAGGAGCCGGTAAACCGTGGCTTCCAACACGAAGTAGCCTTGGGTGTCGGTGAACCGCACCGCCAGTTCACGAGGCGATAGTTCCGTCTGCCCCAGAGCCAACTCGACGATCCGGCTTCGGAT
>Ga0302139_10000648_pt1 | contig 16674 bp, 10 predicted proteins | sample CBN3_331_MG_FD_203104 | JGI IMG/M metagenome (GOLD analysis project Ga0302139, IMG submission 203104) | Marine microbial communities from Western Arctic Ocean, Canada - CBN3_33.1 | ecosystem: Environmental > Aquatic > Marine > Oceanic | place: Canada: Western Arctic Ocean | collected 2017-09-15 | reverse complement strand
GGCCCATCATCATCTCACCGCGTCCGGGCATTCCATTGCGACCCATCATCATCTCACCGCGTCCGGGCATTCCAGTGCGGCCCATCATCATCTCACCGCGTCCGGACATTCCAGTGTGACCCATCATCATCTCGCCGTGACCGGGCATCTCGCCGAGGTCCAGCACCATCTCACCCGATTTGACCATCCTGCCGGGGCTCCGGAATCGTCGGTTCATTCCAGCTTCGCCAGGCTCTCCTGTACTGTTGATCATCATTTCGATGGGCATGGCATCGGGGAATCCCGACCCTTTGCCGTGGTCGATTGGAGCGCTTTCCCCGACAAGGGTCACGGAAGCACGATGAAACGACGGTTGCTCCTGGCGAAGTTGGTTCAACTCTGCCAGTTCACGCTTCGCCAGTTCGATGGCCGCGTGAAGTTCGGCCAACCTCTCCTCCAGTTGATCGACGCTCGGATCCACGGGCGCCTCTTCTTCCTGATCGAGACGCTGATCACCGACCTCTTCGGCGAATGCCGTTTGGCTCGGATGCACATGAATACAGGCGGGAAGAACAAATCCACAGACCAGCAGTAGCCAGCCGTAGGTGAGAGGTGATTTCATGGTAACAAGTCCTTTTCTCTGGTTTGAAGACTATCGCTTCGACTCTTGGGTAGATCTGGCCCCGACGATTTGTGGTTGGCCAGCACGGATGATATGAAAAGTATGATCTGACTTTTTAAGCAACTGCTGCAGTCGCTGCTGCGCGTCGGCAAGCGAGCGGATCGGCGTTTCATCGATGGCGGTGAGAATGTCATACATCTTCCAACCTCCGAAACGAGCGGGACTCTGCTCTCGCACTCGGGAGACGAGGACACCCCCCTCTGCCAGTTGGGGAAGGTGGGCTCGAAGGGTCGGGTGCACTTCTTCCAGCGTCAATCCCAGCGGCTCGATGGTCATGCTGCCACCGGAACTATGGCTCTCCAGAATCACCTGGCCATTGCGAGTGATCCGAACCTGACTGCTGGAAGACCCTTCCCGCTCAAAACCCGCACCCCAACGAGGATCGAGAGCTCCGATGTCCAGGGGATTCCTCGAGCGAACCATCGGAAAGCGGCGAAACATCTGCTCTTCCATCCTCTTCATCTGCTCTTCTGCTCGACGGATTCCCTCGAACGGATCGCGACCACCTGGAAACGGTAATGGATCCGGGGACCGGGGCCGTTCCACCTCGATGGGCTGGCCCCCCACCTCGATGGTGATCGATCCAGCGGGGGTGGTACGGCGCAATTTCTGTTCCAGGGATCCATCCGGTGCGATTCTCGAGACCTGCTTCTTCAGGCCCAGTGCCGTCAAGATCGACTGCGCCTGAGCCCGCACTTCCGGGTCGTCGCTGGTCAAGGCGTGCTTCACCGCCTTGCGAACAGGCTCCCCCGCGGCGATCAATGACTCACTGGCGAGCTGACGATCTCTCCAAGAATCCGCCGCCAGATCGAGAATCCAGCGATGGATCCTCGCACTCAGGACAGAATCCCGTTCGAGGGAAGAGACAGAGTCCCGTTCGAGGGAAGAGACAGAGTCCCGTTCGAGGGAAGGGACAAAGTCGGTCTTCTCCTCGGCAGTGGAAACGACCGGTTCAGGTTTCTGTGGCACAGGATCCTGGGTGGCGAGCGGTTCACCTGAAGCAGGATCGACCTGCCCGGCCGATGGGTGAGTAAAGACCGGAACCCCGGGAACGACGACCAGGGTGAGGACGACACCCAGCGTCACGAGGACCAGAACTCTCGCATGAGAAGTTCCGGGGAGGTGTTGGGCTCGGGGGAACCCAGGGCTCCGGTTCATTTCAGATTTCGATCTCATCGATACCACCTCGATCACAGGATCTTCTGCACGATCCAGGAGGGACCATCCCTCACCAGAGAAATAGCAAAGCAGAGGCCATTTTCAGTGCTCCCCCATCGAATTTCCATACGCTACTTAAGTTCTTATTCTAATAGCAGTTACAATCTGCCCTGGATGAAAGTTCCGGGATTTGGGACGGAGACTGAGGGCGTATCACCCCATTTGGTCTCGTCCCAAACCCCGGAAGAGGCTCGACTGTCTTCAGCGCGATCTGGATCAGGGATCGATCTCGATCTCGAGGAACTCGGTGGTGCCCTCTTTCACGAACACATCCACAGTCGGAGCATTCTTGATGTGAGTGGGCGTCCCGTCACCACGTCCAAAATTAGTCACCCGGACGGTGTACTGCCCATGGGGTAGACCTGGGAAGGAGAAGAAACCCTTCCGGTCGCTCTGGACCCTGGCATCGGTCCCCTTCTGTCCTCCGGAAAGGAGCACCTGGGTTCCGGCGAGGTAATTTCCTTCGGGGTCAGAAATCCGCCCCTCGATGATGCCTCCGGCTCCGATGGCGATGATCAGATCCGAGGTGCCACTCACCACTCCTTCGATTCCGATGGTGATGTAGGCGCGGTGTTCGACATTGAGCGAGACCGAGGGAACCGCCAGTTCAATGAACTCGAAGTAACCATCCGCTCCGGTCAAGATCTGATCTCTTCTGCCCTTTCCTCGACCTCCGAGGGAAGTGTTGAGGAAGTTACGATTGCCACCGATCACCGTAACCTTGACGCCAGCGACCGGTTGATCGGTTGCGGCATCGATGATCTGCCCCATGACTCGGCCGCCTTGTCCGAGAACCACCGTGGGAAGATCCACCCACTGGTTGGAACGGACCATGACGTTTTCCATCACATCTTGAGCGAATCCTGGAGCACCGATGATCACGGTGTAAGTCCCCGGCTGCAGCCCATCATAATCGTAACGGCCGTCTTGAGACTGGAAAGTCCTCGCAGGTACCCGGGTTACTTCTCGATCACCTTCGATGATCCTCGGAGAAACGCTGAACGCCCGCAGGGGAACACCGGTCTCATCGATCACGGTTCCGCGAATTCCGCCCAGCGCTTCCATCTGGATGGTGATGGGTGCCGCGTCTACTACGACCTCGAACAGGCGAATATCTGCGAACCCTTTCTTCTCCACCACGAGATCGACCGGGAAACGTCCCAGATCGTCGAAGCGGAACTGGCCAGTCAGATCAGAAGTACGGTTCACCTTACGAAGTCCATCGCTGGTATCGATGGCGGTCACCCGGACTCCCTCGATCGGAACTCCATTGACATCGGTGACCACGCCTTCCAGCACGGCACCCCTGACCATCTGCAACTCGACATTGCCATGGTTGTGCCCCTCGGTCACCGCAACTCCGCTTCTTTCGATCAACAGGTATCCTGAGACCGAGCAAAGCAGGGTGTGATCACCATCTGGAAGGCTCTTGATCGACCAGTTGCCCGCCGCATCGGAGTAGGCCTTGTTGGGGAGAGATTCAGGGTTCACCTCACCGAACCAGTTGTCACGCACGGCGACGACCGCCCCCTCGATGGGAGTGCCGACTTCGTCGATGACGATACCACTCACCTCCCCGCCAATCTTCATCACCAGCACCACCTCATCGATGGCACTTCCAGCAGTCAGGTCGAATCGATCGGACTCACTGGTCAGGTACTGAGAATGAGATCCTTCGAGGAACATATCGGTTCCGGGAGAGACTTCGATCACCTCGAATGTTCCATCGGCATTACTGGTCACTGAAGGGGCCGCATTCACCGTCACCGGATTCTGCTCGGAGTGCTGTTTCCTGGCACTGACAGCGACACCCTGAAGTGGGCTTCCGTTGGCCGCCAGAACCACTCCCCGGACCACGCCATTTCGCTCGAGGAAAAAATCCTGTCCCGAGCTTTCTGCACCCTCAGTGACCCCAACCTGGACATTTCCCGAGCGCATGTAGCCGGTCGCCGTCACGCTCACGTAGGCGATGGGACGACGCTGCTCGGTGATACCACGGACGTAGTAGCGACCATTGCCATCGGTGATCGCTGTCTTCTTGACATCCGCCACATCGTTGACGGTCACCATGGCACCAGAAATGGGCCCACTGGTTTCTGCATCAAGGACACTGCCGCTGATCGCCGCGCCATCACTCAACTGGACGCTGATCGCTTCGGTTCCCGGACGGATCCTCAACTCCTGATAGGTCGCATAGTCTGGCGCACTGACGATGAGGCGGTAATCCGCTTCTTCGAGGGTGTCGAAGTTGAAGGTGCCATCGGAATCGGTCAGTATTCCAGCATCGGTCAGGTCGATCGGCGGGCCCTCAGTACGAGCCCCCATTGGATTCACCTTGCACCGGGCTCCCTCGAGCGGTGAACCCAGAGGGTCGTAAACGGTCCCATGAATCACGGCTCCAGGAATCAAGGTCACATCTACTTGTTCCGAAGCACCGGACTCGATCGTCAAGTCTGGGTACTGACGCGACTGGAAACCAGCGGCTCGCGTCACCAGTCGGTACTTGCTTCCCCCACCGAGTTGATCAAACAGGAAGAAACCACTGCCATCGGTCTGTTCCGAAGCCAGGGGAGGCATCGCCCGCTCCTGGATGATCTCGATGATGTCCTGAGTCCCGGTCTGACGGTACACCTCGATCACGGCATCGACGATGGCTCGACCACCAGGGTCCTGCACCGTACCGGAGAGTTGTCCACCCAGTTCCAGTACAAAGTCCACCTCTGTACTGCCTGCGGAGATGTAGCGCTTCTCCATCGGTGAAAAACCACCCACTACCGATTGCAGTCGGTAGGAGAGGTTTTCAAGGCCAGCGATCACGTAGTTCCCCGATGCATCGGAGAGCGCCGCGATGCCGTTTTCCTCCTGCATTTCTTGCAGTTCCAGAAGTACTTGAAGTCTCTTCTGAAGGGGAGCTTCCTGGGCTACACGCTCCTTGAATGCAGCGATCTGTGCGTTCGGGACCGGCTGACCCAAGGGATCATAGACGGTACCGCTGATGGACATCCCCGAGGTCAGGATCAAGACCACTTCGGGTGGGCTCTCTCCATCGATCAACGAGACGTCCAACTTGTGGCTCTGGTAGCCAGAGAGAGCCGCTTGGAAGCGGAACAATCCAGCAGCCAGATCATCGAATCGGAAGGTGCCATCTGCGGCGACCTTCTTTTCCGAAACCAATACCGCAGAGGCGATTCCGTTTCCGCCATCGAGGCGAAACATCGTGACCGTGGTTCCGGGAAGGGGAGTACCTCCCTCATCGCGAACCAGTCCTGAAATACTAGATTTCAAAACCTGCCGCTCGGGGAGGCGTTTCACCGATGTTACCGAATTGGTGGTCGATGAGTTGTTACTCCCGACTTCCGATCCGCTATCACCCGGACCATCGGGTCCATCGCCGAGGAAGCTCATCAGCCCGAAGCCGATGATCACAATCAAGAGTGTCAGTGCAGCCGCTTTCTTCGCAGAACTCATCTTATTTCTCCTTTGCAGTGCTGTCCTTCGAGAACCAATGGGTGCTCAAAAACTAGCCTTCACTGCTCATTCTATTCCCAGGTCAAAAGTATCCTGGGATCCACTTTCTGATCTGTACTCTCAAAGGAGTCCTCCAGGGCGAACCAATCGCCCCTCAGACTAGGCGATACGGCCTTCGCCGGGGATGATTTCCTCCGACAACAATCCGTTCTCTTTCTTCAATCGGTATTTCTTGATCCGGTACTGGAGGGTCTTGTACGAAATTCCCAGCATTTTTGCGGCCGGATCAAGACTTCCTCCAGTTCTCTGCAGGGCTTGCTCGATCAGGCTTCGCTCCAGATCTTCCAGGATCAGCCCTTCTCTGGGCAACTGGAACGGACCGTCTCCTACGGGGAGCAGCTGCGATTGGAGATTCGCAATTGTCGGTGGAAGCAGGTCCACGCCGAGCACCTCCCCATCTCCGAGCACCATCATCCGCTCCAGGGAATTCTCCAGTTCTCTGACATTACCGGGCCATGAGTGGCTCTCGAAAGCCGTCATCACCGCTGCGGAAACACCCTGAAAGTCCTTCCCATGGCGCCGACTTCCTCGGGCCAGGAAGTGGTCGATCAGAAGGGGCAGGTCTTCTTTACGCTGGCGCAAAGGTGGAATCGTCAAAACGATGACGTTGAGACGGAAGAACAGGTCTTCCCTGAATTCACCTTCGGCTACCGCAGTTTCAAGATCACGTGCGGTCGCCGCCACGATCCTTCCCCGGAATGGAATCGTCTCGGCTGAACCGACTCGAGAGAACTCCATCTCCTGGACTGCACGAAGCAACTTCGGCTGCAAGCTCAACTCCATCGATCCGATCTCATCGAGGAACAGGGTCCCGGCTCCCACATCTTCGAACCGACCCACTCGACGTGAAGTCGCTCCGGTGAAAACGCCTTTCTCATGACCAAACAGTTCGCTCTCGATCAAGTTTTCAGGAATCGCTGCGCAGTTGATCGCCAGGAATGGATTCTTTTGACGAGCACTCATCTGGTGTACTGCACGAGCGACCAGTTCCTTTCCTGTACCGCTCTCACCACTGATCAGACATGTGGCGTCTGCACCGGCGACCCGCTCGATCAGTCGGTAGAGATCTGTCATTCCGGCACTCTTGCCGACGATTCCACAAAAGGAATCCTTGCCCGAGACAAGCAGTTCCTTGAGGTCTGCATGATCTCTGGCCAGCTTGGATTTTTCGGCAGCCGATGTGATGGTGATGAGGGTCTTTTCTAAATCGAGGGGCTTGGACAGGAAACCGAAGGCCCGGGCCTTGCCGGAAGAAAACGCCACATCGTCGGTGGCATATGCGGTCACCAGTATCACCTCACAGAGGGGGTCGTCGTGACGTGCCTGCTGGAGCAATTCCAGCCCCTCCTTGCCGGAGGGCATCCGGAGATCGGTCACCACGACTCCGAAGGGGTCGCTGAGCTCTCTCGCCTGTTCCAGTAGAGCGAGTGCCTGAGGAAGACCGGTCGCTCCTTCCGCACGAAAGCCCTCGCGACAGAGGGAAGAGACCAGAATCTCCCGCTGGTTACGTTCGTCATCTGCGACCAAAATTTTGACTGGACGCTCCATTAACTCGGTCCTCCCACTTCTTCAGTTGGCATCAGGAACCTCACTTCTGTTCCAACCCCAATCTCAGAGCTGATTTCGAGGCGACCACCATGACGCTCTGCCACTCGTCTGGAGATGGCGAGTCCCAATCCAGTACCCCCTGGCCGCATGGTAACGTAGGGAAGCATCACCCGTTCGAGATCTTGCTCCTCGATACCAGGACCATTATCAACGAATGAAATGACGATCCATTGGCCATCCGATCGAGCCGTCATCTTGAGAGTGCCTCCATCTTTTTCCATCGCTTGCAAAGCGTTCTTCGCGATGTTGAGGAATGCGCTCTTCGCCTCGATACGATTCCAGATTGCCTCACTCAGTTCATCTTGAATATCGAGGCTGAGTTTGATCTTGTGCACTTCTGCTTCTTCTTCCAGCAATCTACCCAGGTCCTTGAGCAGGTCTCCAGGGTTGATCCGTTCCGACTCTTGAGCCGCCGGCTGCGCCAGTTGAAGGAAATTAGAAACCAGGCAGTTGAGCCGCTCGATCTCTTCCTTGACATCCCCGGTAAAGCCCAAAAACTGCTCGCGAGCTTCTGGATCTGTTGGCACGAACTCTCTCCGGATGCGACCGACGTGCAGCGAGATGGCGCTGAGAGGATTTCGAATGTCGTGAGCCACTCCTGCTGCAAGATCTCCCATCGACTGGACTCGTTCACGATGCTCCAAACCCTTCTCGACGCCCCGGGCATCTTTGATCTGAAGAACCATGTCATTGAATTGTCTACTGACCAATCCGAACTCTGGATCATTACGCTCGGTCAACCGAATCGAGAGGTCTCCACTGGCCACGGAGCGCATCCCCTCGACCACCTCGGTCACCGGCCTCATCAGCCGGGCGCCCAGCACCCATGCGATCACCAGGCCGATCAAGAACATCGAGATGGTCGCAGAAAGGTCGTAGTACCTGGCTTCATTCACCAACTGTTGAAGTTCATCGAGATGGGGTTGTAACTGGATGCCCATCCCTCTGAAATCATCTGGGTCACTGGCAAAAAATAATGGTCCAGCGGAATCGATGGATCTTCTGTACCCATAGGATTCTGCAGCGGGCTGGCGGCGACCATCGAGCAGCATCTCCCTTGGCGGATGATTCGCCCCTATCGGGGGGAGTCCTCCAGTATTCTCCACATTTGTGGCGAACTTTTCGATCTCAGAATATTGCTGTCCCACTCCCGCCCGACCTTGCTCAGAAATCATCTGCTCGGCAGGCTCATTCAACTTACTTTTGGCGACTCTCCTTTCCCGCCATGCCGATTCCCGGTCTTCAGCATGCCCGGTGGATCCACTCACGATGAGGGCGGGCCACTCGGATCGATCACCGTTGGATTCCGCTCCAAAATCAAGTAGCACTGCAGCATTCCTCTTGAAATCAGTGCGCCCGATCAAGGACACATCGATCGCAAGATCAGGATGGTTTTTCTGCATCAGAGCCAGCACCAAATCCTCGACACCGGAGCGCAGTAACAGGTCTTCATCGAGTTCGTCTGCAGGCCCCGATTCCATCTCCAGCACTCTGCTCTTGAGTTGGGCCAGAAGTTTGTCCGTCCTCCGGTCGAGTTGCAGTTCTCGCATGCCAGGGATCAGCATGTTGGTTTCGAATCCGACGTGGATGTCCTTTTGATAGAGTGAGCTGGCCGCAGTGGCTTGAATCCCCATCTTCACCGCATCGGCGGCGATGTTGGCGGCGATCTGCTCCACTGCCTGGAGCAATCGCTGAACCTTGCGTTCCTCCAGCCATCCTTGAACCGCCAGCGTCCCCGCCAGCAGAAACGCCAGCAGCAGCACCAGTTTGACCCGGAGGTTCCAGAATTGATGGGAGGGGAGTCGCAATCGTGCCACCGGCCGGTTCCTTTCTTCGGGCGAAATGGCCCATCGAAGAGGGCCCTTACCCACGGAGACATGCAAACCATGTTCCCGACTCGAACCCCACTGGGCCACCGCGAGTTCGATCCTGGAAAATCTACACAAGTGACTTTAATACAACGACTTACCTCGACTTCTGATTTTCTCACGGCGCAGGCTTTGGAGCCCATTCCCCAGATGGGGTGCTCATTTCGGGTAATAGTGTAGCATTTTTGAGCACCTGGATGTGGATTTCTGCAGGTCTCTTAGGCTTTCCCCAGTTCCCCTCCCCGTGCGATGATTCCGGCCACCGCACAGATGAAGGGGAGTCCCATGCCGAGTTCGATGATGATTTTGATACTGATTTCCACCCTCGAAGCACCGAGCCCGATGGCCTTACCCGAGGGTGAACCCGACTGGAGCCAGGCGATCGAGGCCTCCCTCTCGACGCTGGTATCGAATCAGGAATCGATGGACCCGGCCAAATCCAAGGGGAAGAAGCAGGTCGAGCTTCGAGAATGGCCCTACGAAGGTGTTTACCGCGAAGGAGGGCAGATTCCTCCCGGGTATCGAGTCGGTGGAACCGCCATCGTGATGCGCTCCTTGATCGAAGTTCCTGGTCTGAAAAAGGATTCGCAAAGAGCCCACTCCGTGATGCGAGGACTCTCTTTCCTGCTTCAGGAATCCACGCGCGCACCGCGGATGGGTAGCGGCTTCAGCGGTGGCTACGATGTTCGCGACTGGGGGCACATCGAAAGCCTGGAGACGATTCTCCGGATGCAAGAACTCGAGGTAGTCCCGGGAAAACTGAAGAAACCATCTCATGAGCTGGTGGAGAAGCTGATCGCCACGCTGATCGAGAATGAGATCCCCGGCGGTGGTTGGAATTACTCCCGTCGGCGCCGGGCGGGAGCATCGAGTCCCGCTTCCCCCTTCATGACAGCACCAGCAGTGATGGCACTGATGAGAGCCAGAGATCGAGGATACAAGTTTGACCTTACTGTGATCGATCGTGCCCTCGATACACTCGAAGCCGCTCGGCTGGAGAGTGGCGCCTTTCAGTACTCCACCAATCCTGCCAGGGTCACAGGAGAGGGCTTCGAGGCGGTTCAGGGTGCCTGCGCGCGGATGGCAGTGAGTGAAACTGCGCTGTGGTTGGCCGGCCGTGCCGATGCAAAGAGAGTCCGATCCGCAGTCGACGCATTCCTTGAACACTGGGAATGGCTAGAAAAGCGTCGCGCTCAAACTGGCACTCACAATCCACCGTACTACATCGCTCCCTACTACTTCTTCTATGCCCACACCCACGCTGCCAGGGCATTGCAGGCTCTGCCGGAAGAAGATCGAGAGCCACTACGTCAGCGAATCCTCGCTCGATTGTGGCAGGTGAGGGGTGAATCTGGTTCGTGGAATGATCGAGTCTTCCCACGCAGCTCTTCCTACGGGACCGCGATGACGATTCTCGCCTTTCGTGCACCGGAGAGTCCGCTACCGAAGGTGGTGAAGCCAAAAATTCTGAAACCGGAGCAGACCTCGAAAGAGATCCCGGAGGAGCGGAAGCCCAGCTCCGGCACGGCTCTCTAGCGGACCAGTTGCTCACGCAGGGTACGGACGAAGAGACCCACATCGGTCACGATCCCCAGCGCCTGTGCCGATCCTCGATCGGCCAGCTTGGTGGCCACCGCCGGATGGATATCGACACACACCAACGGCACATTCCCCGGCAACATGTTGCCGACTCCGATTCCATGGAGCATCGAGGCCAGGATGATGACCAGTCCCGCATCCTGTAACTGGGACGCATAACGATCCTGCGCTTCGATGAGATCCATCACCGTCTCCGGCAAGGGACCGTCATCTCGGATCGACCCGGCCAGTACGAATGGAACCTGCCGCTCGACCAGGGCATGCATCAAACCATCTTTGAGGATCCCGGATGCGACGGCTGCCTCGATGGAACCCTGCTCTCGGATCCGGTTGATGGCTCTCATGTGGTGAGAATGGCCATGCTCGACCACGCTTCCATCGGAGACTGATACACCGAGGCTGGTGCCGTACAATTGTGTTTCGATATCGTGAACTGCCAGTGCATTTCCACTCAGTACTGCATCGACCCAACCCGCTGTAGTCAGTTGAGCCAGATCGTTGGCGGCGCCGGTATGAACGACCACGGGTCCCGGCACCCATACGATCTTCTTACCCGATTTCCGAGCGGCTCTGGCTAGATCTACCACCGCCCGGATCTGCACCTCGGCGCGCCTCTCGGAGGAAACATCGTTGGACATGAAGGCAAATGCAGGGCGAGTCTCCGTCGCGCTTTCGGCGAGCAACCGCACACCGTCCATCCCGATCACCACTTCATCTCCGACCTGCACATCTCGCAACTTGGTGCAGGCAAGGGCTCCATCCCGACGAGTGATGCAGCCATCCATTCGCTGCTGAGGGAGGACTTGCCAGACCTCTTGGTCGAGAACCTCGGTCTGGTGGTGAGTGGTGCTGTAGAACCCTTCCGGGGCGACTCCAGCGGCACTGGCTTTCTGCCACTGGACCGGAAGTTCCTGCGGATCCTCGAATCCAAGTGCAATCAGAGCGCCGAGCAGCCGTTGTCCCGCAGTTTCATCCGCAGAGGTGACGAAGATTTGTAAATCCTCGTCTGTCAGTCGAATCACCTCGACCTCGCCACTGTGCTTTCCTGCGGCATGAAATGCGGCAGTCAGCAATGAGCGGAAGTCCCCTCCCGCAGCAGCAGACAGTTTTTTTTCGAAAGTAGCGGACATGAAGAGACTATTTCCTGTGCTTCCGGCCAGAGTCCCGTCACCCTGTCGGGACCGCAGGATAGCATGGCCACGTGCTCAGGCGAGAAGTCCCGACCGCTTCTCTCAGGAAAGGGGTCTCACTTGCTTCCCAGTCGAAGGCTCTCCCCCGGCGACACCACCGACGCGGGAAGTTCACACGATGAGACACGGCCATTGAAAACTCCTCGCCTCGACCAGATCGGCTCCTTCTCCATCGAAGAAAAAATCGGCGAAGGCGGAATGGGAGTGGTCTACCGTGCCCGTGATCCACGGTTACAGAGAACCGTTGCCATCAAGAGGATCCACCCTCGCTTGCAGGAGAGCGTCGACATTCGTGAGAGGTTTCTCACCGAGGCGCGCGCGATCGCTGCCGTCAGTCACCCGAACATCGGTCAGATTCATGCCATCCACGAGGATGAAGATCCTCCCTACCTGGTGATGGAGTTTCTCGAGGGGCCCAGTTTCGAGATCCAGGTCGAGAAACACGGTCCCATGTCATCTGCAAAAACGATTCGCGTCGCCATCTCTGCCGCACGAGCACTTCGCGCTGCAGTCAGAAGCGGCATCATCCATCGAGATGTGAAGCCATCGAACTTGCTGCAGGACTCTCGTGGAGTCGTCAAACTGGTGGACTTCGGACTGGCGGGAAACCTCGGCGAGAATCCTCAGGACGATCCAGAGTTTCTTTGCACTCCTCAGTATGGATCCCCCGAACAGATCCAGGGCTGGGCTCTCGACGAACGCTCCGATATCTATAGTCTCGGCGCAACGCTGTTTCACCTGCTCACGGGTAAGCCTCCCTTCGAAAGAGACTCTCGGGTTGACTTGATGGTCGCCCAGGTCAACGAGCCAGCCAGGTTTCCAGCCGCTCTTCGCTCAGGCATCCATCCTGAACTGGCACTGCTGGTCCTTCGGATGCTGGAGAAGCGTCCGGAGGATCGACCACACGACCATGGGGCATTACTTTCTGAACTGGAACAGTTGCAGCTGAAGATTGATCCTCCCGTCAAAACTCGACTCTCCGTCCTACAACTCTCGCTGGCAGTGACGCTGATTCTCTGCGCCATCCTTCTGGGGACTTTTTGGCCCGGTAGAGCGGTAGAAACAGGCATCCAGGTCGATGGCACTCTGCGAGGGATTCTCTCCAGTTCATCTCCCTACGAACTTCTCTCCTACGATTTCGGAGAAAACGGAGATCGGATCGAACGATTTTTCAGATACCCAGCCCTCCCCGAGCCCGCGGGAGGACATGTCCAGATTGCGCCGGTGGTCCGCGACGGATCATTGCTGTGGGCCAACGATCCGCGCGCCATTTCCTTCCCCTACCTCAAGGAATTACGCAGATGGCGCATCGATGGATTGCGTTGTCTCGGGACTCCCGATCTTGAGTTGAGAACCGGTCAAGATCCGGAACGACCCGGGGATCGGCTACGGATAGGCCTGGCGGTAGGTCGCAGAATCGCTCCACGCATCGAGGCACTTCGGGGCGGGGTTCCGGTGGCGATCGAGGTGGAACTACAGTCGCAACTGGCATTCATCCAGGAAGGAATCGACCATTCCATCACCCTGGAACGAAGACCCTCCGACGATCCGAAGCGTGCCCGGTTCCGCCTCCAGATTTCGCGCCAGGAGGACCCCGCGAATCTCGTCTCCACTGTGACCTTCACTCTGCCCGTCGATGCAATTCCACGAGGGGCTCCGGCGATTCGCTGTGAAGGAGACCTGGCGCGCTGGAACACTCGCATCGGCCAGGTGGAAATCCTTGGCCTCCTCGACCGCGACCGCATCCTGAGAAGTTGGAATCAGGGGGGGGGACCTTGAGCACTAGCCTCCACATCTGTACCTCTGCCGGCGCCTTTCAGGTGATTGAAATCTCGACCGAACAGGCCAAAGAAGGCGGACTCATCATCGGCCGTGATCCGGCAGCGGATGTGACCATCGACGATGGGGCGGCGAGCCGATTTCACGCCCGCTTGAGCTGCAGGGGTCAGCGCTGGTATGTGGTCGACCTGGAGTCATCCAACGGCACTTATCTCAACAATGATCCGATTCGAGAATCGGAACTGGCACCGGGCGACTTGCTCGCCATCGGAGACTGTGAGATTCGACTTGAAGCAGCGATCTCGACGGCATCGGAATCGGTTTCCAGAACCCAGGTGGTTCATCGAATCGAGGTGGCTCCCGAAGATCTGGACGGAAAGCGATCTGGCCAGGTGCTCGGGGCGCTGCACTCCTGTGCTCCACTGCTTGGCCGCTCAGCCGAGGAGAACTCGGCGCGCCTTGAAAAAGGTCTGCGGTTGCTGGTTGAAGGGATCGATGCGGACCGGGGTGCCATCTTGATCAGTGAAGAAGATGGCTGGCTCTGCCGCTCTGCATGGTCTCGCGGCGGAACCCCCATGCATGGATTCGTACTGAGTCACACGATTCATAGCGAAGTGATGCAATCGCGGCGAGCCGTGATTTCGCGGGATACCACCGAAGATCTGCGCTTCGCAGACCGCCGTAGCGTCGTCGGCGATGAGATTCGATCGGTGATCGCTGCTCCGATCCTGGTCCACGATGGCATCGGTGGGATCCTCTACCTCGATCGCCTGGATGGAGACCAACGGCCCTTCGGGAATGAAGAACTGTGGGGCGCGGGAGTCGCTGCAGGCATCATCGGGGCCAGCTTCTCGGTCGGAAAAGATCTGATCGAACTATCTACCGATCGTGAAGAACTGGTTCGAACGGTGATCGACTCGATGCCCATCATCGGTAGTTCATCTCAGATCGATCAGGTTCGTAACTTCATCCGGAAAACAGCTCCTACGGAGGGGACCGTGCTGATCCGGGGAGAAACCGGCACCGGGAAGGAACTGGTCGCCAGGGCGATTCACTACCAAGGAAGTCGGGCGGCGGCTCCCTTCATAGCCATGAACTGTGCAGCCATTCCAGAGAACCTGGTCGAGAGTGAACTGTTCGGCCACGAGAAAGGTGCCTTCACCGGTGCCGACCGGCAGAAGCCCGGCAAGTTCGAGGCGGGATCGGGAGGAACGGTCTTCCTCGATGAGATCGGTGAGTTGCCGACCTCTGCCCAGTCCAAGATGCTCAGGTTACTCGAGGAGAAGAGGCTGGAGAGGGTCGGGGGCAACAACTCCATCGAAGTCGATGTGAGGATCGTCGCCGCCACCCACCGAGATCTACAAGAAGAGGTGGCACAGGGGCGCTTCAGAGAAGACCTCTACTACCGGCTCGCGGTGCTCGAGGTGGTGGTACCGCCGCTGCGAGATCGACCCAGTGACATCGACTTGCTCGCGGAACACTTTCTTGATCTCTGCTGCGGGAGAAGTCCCCAGCGCAAGCAACTCTCTCCAGATGCCATGACTGCATTGCGAATGCACTCTTGGCCTGGAAATGTCCGCCAGCTGAGGAATGTCATCGAAAGCGCCGTGATTCTGTCTCCAGCGACCTTGCTGGAGGTCGATGATCTTCGGCTAGATCACACCGCTTCGCGGAAACCAGGAGCAGACTCCACCGCTCAGTGGCAACCGATCTCCTTGAAGGAACTGGAGAAAGATCACATCTCCCGGGTGCTCGATCACGTGAACTGGAACAAGAAGCGCGCCGCCGAGATCCTTGGAATCGAGCGCTCCACGCTCTACTCCCGGATTCGCAACCTGCAACTGGAGCCGAGGGAGAGCACCTCATGATTCCCCTGCTGCTCTCCTGCTGGATTGGATTGCTGGTGCCCTTGCCACAATCGAATCAATCGGTAATTCCCGCCGGTCAGATTCCAGCGGGCTTGCTTCTGCAGGGCTGGAGCCTGGCCACCGATCAGTCGGTCATCATGGAGAGTTCAATCCTCGGCCACCGATCGATCCCACTGCTGCGACCGCTGAACCTCTCCTCCTCTTCCAGCGCTTTGATTCTGAGAGCGCAGTTGAAGTCGAAAGGGATCGAGTTGAAGCCGATTCGCAAGGGATTGGTGCGAGGTCCCCACTGGGCCACCACCGATCCCGACAGCGAGCCGCCGCTAGCGCGCTACCAGATCCGGGTGATCGCACTGCAGCATCTGGATCCGGAACCGATCTGCCAATTGCTACGCGAAGACGCACACAAGAGGGAGCAGGAGATCGGTCCCCTCGACCGTTACAGCCGTTTTGTGCCCGATCCAAGAACCGGCTCGGTCGTCATCTCCTGTACCTCTCCGCGCCGTCTCGAACAGTACCTGAAGTTGCTCTCGGCAGCGGACTGCCCACCGGTGGCGGGAACCCACCGGCCGGTGCTTCGCAATTGGGCCACTCGCTTTGGCCGCGCCGGGGAGCTCGCCCTCGAGTTGGATCGAGCCTGGAAAGAGCGTGGCGGACTGCCGATTCACGTGGTCACGCATCGGGCCTCCAATAGCCTGATGATACAGGTCCCCAAACACCTCTGGCCGGCGGTCGAGAAACTCCTCGATGAACTGGATCGCCCTTCCTGAGAGACCGCCTCCCACCGATTTTTCTGTTCGATTTCCCTACACTCTTTACCCCGGATCAGTCAAACGCATCCCTTTGATGGTTACCGGAATATCCGTAACTCCCTTTAGAAAATAAAGTTGTGGAACTTGCCCGGTTGGCATGGACGGGCATTTCATTTGCGTAATGATGGTCAGACCCGTGTTTCCTCGTGGATTGAGGAACCGAGAGGTCAACGCCGAGGCCTCTTGTTGGAACCATCCCGCCAAGAGAATCCGGGATCTCCCCGAAAGAGAATCCTCGATCCAGCCGATCTAAAGGAAGAAGGAGCAGCCATGAACCCGACGACGGAAGGGTGTGTCACAATGGCCCACAATTCAAAAGTCTCCATCCAAGAGACCCTGATCTTTTCCTCCTCGATGGCCCCAGTGGCCCTCCTGGTCCTGTTCATCTCCCTCAGCATTGCACTTCCGGGTGCCCTGCTGGCTCAGGATCCTCCCGATCCTGCCTCCGCCGAGGAGGCGGCTGAAGAATCGGCCCGTGAAGAAGCCAACAACTCTGCAGATGCGAACAGCGCTGCAGAAACAGACGACTCCGCAGTTTCGAAC
>Ga0302139_10000647_pt1 | contig 16679 bp, 24 predicted proteins | sample CBN3_331_MG_FD_203104 | JGI IMG/M metagenome (GOLD analysis project Ga0302139, IMG submission 203104) | Marine microbial communities from Western Arctic Ocean, Canada - CBN3_33.1 | ecosystem: Environmental > Aquatic > Marine > Oceanic | place: Canada: Western Arctic Ocean | collected 2017-09-15 | reverse complement strand
AGAAAGTGCGAGGAGATAATCTACAACCTCCCTGTTGCCAGCCTCCCTATGGGCCTGCTCAATAGAGGCATTGGGAGCGATACACCTATTGGGGTATCGGGAATCGAGGTGTTCTATCAGATCCTCTGACCTGTGAGGAAGACCGTATATCTCTCTGAACTCCTTCTTATCGTGTGCCATGTAGCTTTTTCACTCCATTAATTCAGTAGTGGACCCTAGTCTGACATGCCTAGAAGCTTGTAGATCTTAGCGTAGTGGACCCCGAACTCGGAATCGTGATCGCTGGCCCTGCCCACCTCCTGCCTAGGGACTCTCCATTGGGTAGCGTGGGCGTACTCGTGTACAAGAAGTTGAGTCTGGAGTATGTCAACTACCTCCTCTTTAGAGAAATCCTTAAAGGAGTTTATGGTTATCTTGATCCGGGGCTCACCCTTGCGCTTGATTATCTCACAGGTTCCGTACCCCCCACCAAGTTTCCCCCGTGTAGTAACAGAAACAGGGAGAAGGGCGGGAGCAACTATCTGTAATTTCCTGACCAGCTTAGATAGTTCCTTCCCATTCATCATTCACCCACAGACTTTGAGAACTGAATAGCCCTCTGAAGACACTCCATAGCTTTAGTTAGATCCTGGGATGCAGGGTTGCCGGTCTTCTTCCCAGCCCTTATTATATATTTAAGAGCCATGCTGGTCATAGGATTACTTATACCAAAAGCGTGGGCAATATCCCACACATCGCACTCACTATGTATCAGGTCGGAGTGATTGATAGGCTTGTAGTATTCAGGCTTGAACTGAACTCCGTTCTGGAATTCGTGTATCAGCTTACCCGCCGATGCAGCATCGTCACCCTTCTTAACTTTTGTCATAATTCCTCACTACTCTAGGTGCCCATAGATCTATGGAACCACATTCAATATCGAAATCCTCTGGTTGCAGAATGTACGCACACCTTGCCATTTGCAGTGCGAACAGTTCGTCCTTGCCATGCTTCTCATAGGTTTTTACAATGGCTTCCCACATGGGCACGTTGCTATTGAGAGCCTCATCAAGGATCTTTAGTGCCCTCTTCGGGCCTATAGTGGGGCACCCTGGGTAGTCATCTACAGTGTCACCTGATAGGGTCTGGAGGTAGAAGTTCTTAGATGCCGTGTCCCTCCCAACCCACACCACACCTAGGTCCGACTTGTCCCAATTATAGTGGTACCCTGGGACTGTAAGCATGTCCTTGTCGATACTACACATGACCTTTACGGGGCTGCCGGTCATGCGGGAGTCCTGATCGTAGCTGCCACCCCATACACCAAGGATATCGTCACCCTCTAGCCAAGGTTCCTCAATCACCTCCCAGTTATCGTAAACCCACTGCTTCAGTGGGTCCATCAGTACGGGTTTCCTTTTGCCCTTCCTGGATTTCTTGTACCCGTCATACACCATCTGCCTGAAAGACCCAGCCTTGCTGGAAAAGCACATCTGAACATCGACCTGTGCGTCAGGTACATCAGACCAATTAACTAAACTCTCAACGATATCATCTATGAAGTTATCCATATCAGTTATCGCACTTGGCAAGTTACCAGAGTATGTCCACTGACCATCGGACCACTCTATTGAGGTCTCATTCTTGAATCCAAATTTATACAGTAGTACATCAGTATCAATGTAAGCTTGAATCTCCATCAGTGCGTATCTCCCCATGTTTTACCTATCTTGTATTCGCCATCCAGTGGGCACCGTACTCCTAGAGTTTCTCCTGCCCACCGTAGTGCATCGACTGCCTCCAGCCCCACGTGTTCCCCCATCTCCTCGGTAGCTACCTCTATCTGCCATTCATCGTGGACAGTGAGGCACCAGTTCCAGCCTGAGAGGCCAGACTCAACCAGTCTCTCGTGTAGCCGCACCTGTGCCCACTTCATAACCACCGCACCATCACCCTGGAGTAGAGTATTAATGCTTGAGTGTTGACTCACACTCTCGACGATTCTCCCGTCAAGGAGTTTGATCCACCCCCTATCATGCGCTTTCTTGCAGGCACTAAGAAGCTTACCCAATGATGGTATCTTTTCAATGAGGGCTTTGCGTGATGCGCTGCCCAGCTTCGGTATCTGAGACTCCGGCACACGGGTGCCACTGTTATTCCTAAGCTGTCGATCCTTGACTACAATTGTACCAAGCTTGTACAGTCCAGCCCCATACAGGAAGGCGTAAGTCCAGGTCTTCTGTGTTGACCTGTCCTTAATCCCAGTACCCTTCATGAACGCTATGTGTGGGTCGCCACTTAGGATCTCTTCAGTGAAAGAACCTTTGTCATAATTGTGTAGCCTGTTAGCCAGCATACGTAGCTCAAGACCAGAAGCGTCAATACCAACGAGAAAACTATCTTCATGCACAGGACCGAATAGATCTCTACACTCCTTCCCGTATAGAGATCCCACGGAAGGAACCTGTGCCAGGTTTGGTTTGAAGTGTGATGATCTACCTGTCCGAGCTCCCGTTGTGTGGATCGCTCCATGTATTACACCCCCATCCTCGAGCTTGAGCCATGCGTTAGAACCCTCTGCAACCTGACCTATTCTTTTATCCAGTAGCTTGTAGTTGAGTAGAGTTTCGACTGGCTTGTAGTCCAAGGAGGCGAGAGTTCTTTCGTCCACCTTGGGTTGACCCTCGGGTGTGAACTCCTTCGGAACCCAGCCATAATTTTCAGTGAGCCTCTTAGCTATCTGCGCGTTGCTACTTGGGTTGAACTCCTGCAATTGTATCTTGCTCAGTGTCCCCCCAGGAGCGTACCCAAGTTTCCTGTTGCACACCTTGGGTGTGAACTCCCCCTTCTGGATGAAGACAGGCTTGAATATATCCTGTAGTTCCCTGCGTATGTCCTCCCTCTTCTGTAGCAAGTCACCGTACAAACGTGCAGCGTCAGGTGCATTGAACCCCACACCGTGGAGTTCTTGTATGTGTAGTATGCGTGTCACCTTAGACTCAGCGACCATTGACTCAAAGCTGAACCTGTCCGAGTAGCCGCTAGGCTTATAGTTTGTAAGGTAGTCAAGCAGTTTCACATTGACAACCACATCCTGCCTACAGTATTGGAGCATGTCATCTGTAAACCTAGACCAGTTGGCGTTCTTGTGGTAGTCACCCTTGTGCGCGCCGAGCCGCACCCCCCATGATTCCAGGGAGTGCGACCCAATCATTCTCTTCTCCATGTTCTTAGCAATGTCCATCAACCTGAGATTAGATATGAACATCATCCTGCTTATTGCGAATGTATCAAGAAGCAGGCTAGTTAGCTTAACACCAGGATAGAGTTTCTCTATCACTGGTATGTCAAACCTTGCTATGTTGTGCCCGGCGAGTAGGTCTGCTGATGACAGGAACTCAAGGGCATCATTGATCCTATCAGGCCCGAAGACATGCTCCTCTTCTGTATCTATATCTCGAGCTACTACACAGTGTATCCTGTTGACCTGTTCGTACAGGCCATTCGTTTCGATATCAAAAAGGCACCTCAATTTCTTCCTCCCCGTTCTTGTCCGTTAGTCTCCCAGTCTCCTGTGAGTATTGCAGAGTGCAAGCTACTCCAGTCTCCCCGGAGAATCTGTTCTTTAGTATCCGAACGGTAACCTCGTTCGCCTCTTCCTCACTCTGTTGGTCCCGCTCTAGTCCTATCACACAGTCACTCAGTTGCCCAAGGCTCGCGCTCCCCCGGAGTTGGGCGAGGCTTGTCATGGCTCCCTCCTCATGACCCTTGTTACCTTGGGGTCTCTTGAGGTGTGAGACAACAAAGAATATAATGTCAAGCTCCTGGGCAAGACTGCGTATCTTTGTCATCGTGTTGTCAATCAACCTGCGCTCATCTCCATCCTCAACACCACTGACCATGATGGAGATGTGGTCGAGTACGATGGCATCACACCCACACCCCTTCACCATGTACCTTATCTTGGTGATGAGGTTGTCTATATCTATGCTCCCCCAATGGTCGTAGAGGTAGACGTTCCCAGTACCCAGTGTCTCCTTGAAGGCATCGTTGAGCTCTTCTTCATGGCAGTCCTCCCGCACTGATGGGATATGGATAGGCTTGTTAAGTGCAAGGCCCATCAAGGCTTGACCCGTTCTCCTGACAGACTCCTCAAGACACACCATACCAATCGTTAGGTTCTGGTTCAGTAGGCTATACGATATCTCTCGGACCAAGGCTGACTTGCCTATGCCTGACCCTGCTGTTATGCACACAATCTCCGAAGACCTGATGCCATGCAGTTTATCGTTAAGGCCAGAGAAGGGGTAGACATAGGGTGACTGCTCATCGGCCCGCATTACCTGGTCATACAATTCCTGACCCGGAATGATACCGTCAGGTCTGTATTCCTTAGCCCCCCACATGGCAGAGATAATCGCCTTGGGTTCCCCCGCTACCAGATGCTCGTTCGGATCTTTTCGGGAGAGCTTGGCTATCTTACACTTACCTGGTGCGAAGAGATCTGCACACTCTATCGCAGCATCCCTGCCGGGTGTATCGTTATCAAACATGAGGACAATCTCATCGAACCCCTCGAGGTATTCAAGGTTATCCCTGAGAGATTTAACGGCACCCGCTGCACCATTCGGAACAGACACAACGGGCCATTGATCTCCCTGGCAGGTTGACACACTCAGTGCATCAATCTCCCCCTCAGTGATAACGATCTTCTTCCCCTTGCCCCACACTTGGGAGCCAAACAGCCCAGCCTTCGATGGGTCTCCAACCCAACTGAACTTCTTGCCCCGCATCCGAATCTTCTGGGCCACGGGATTACCGTGCTTGTCATGGTAGGTGGCGGCGTATGCCGTATCACCCCGGTGCTTCACCTTAAGGTATCCGTACTTGCGACAGGTCTCGGCAGGAATACACCTGTTAGAGAGTGCTTCATACTCTCCAAGCAAGAGACCTGAAGTAGGCTTGGGACTACCCAGTGATGCCTCACCGTTAGGCATCTTATAATACCCACACCCCATACCGAAACACTTCTCGTAGCCATCTTCGTACACACCCACGTTATCTTTGCTCCCGCAATCTGGGCATGGTGTGTGATTGACGCATGTACCGTGTGCTGCTGACAATATTATTCCCCTTATGAATCCGTGAAGGGGGGCTTGCGCCCCCCTCTGTTCTAATCGTTCAGTCCATGAGCGTACACATACTTGACATACTTAGAGCCGTTCTCCGCAGTGCGGGGTGAAGACTTGATGCTGTACCCTGCACGCCTAAGCTCTTCGATTCTAGCAGCCAAACGAAAACATCCAAACTCTACAAGAGCTTGGACTTGTGTGATGCTATTCCTCTTCTTTAGATACTCAAGGACTTGAACCCTCTGGCTCTTACCCACCTTATTCGTTCCTATTGTAACTGTCATGGCTCCCCTTTACTTTTTATGTTGTTGAAAATACTTACCATCCAACTTCGCACATCGAGACATGGACACTTGCTACCCTTGATTAGGTCGCAGTGCCCAAGAACCTCAATTCCTGGGTACAATTTTTTCCAATACGAAACAACAGTTCCTAATCTCTGAAGCTGGGGCAGAGAAAAGTTATCCCCTGCCCCAGACTTATGATAGAGACCACCAACCATAATCACACTAACGCTAACGTCATTGTAACCTGGGGTGTGCGCTCCTATCTCATCGGAGAGCCTGCCTAATTGCAAGCTCCCGTCCCTCTTGATAAGTCCATGATACCCAGACAGGCTCCCGAGTGGTGACTGTATACCCCTACGAACGTGCCACCTATGAACCTCTTCAATGTCAACCTCCCTATCCCAGTCAGTCATGGTGCAGTGTACTACACCATACTTGGTAGCTCTCCTCATCCCTACTCCTTAATCCACTCGAGTGGGACAACCAAGTCTGCGTAAGGGAACCCATGCTTATTAGACCATGCAGCATAGGTTGTCTTTGAGTTCCTTCTTAATTTTGTGGAGGATCTTTCAAAGACAAACCGTATGTCAGCTTTAGGGTTATGCTCTTTAACTTTAAGCATCTTAGTCCTATCCTGGGAACGCATCCATCCTTTAGCCTCTACGTATATAGTCTTGCCCGAGTCCGTTATGATAGTGAAATCAGGTGTGTACTTGTGAGTAGAATGCCAAAGCAGAACGTCCTTCTCATACCAACAGTCAGCAGTATGCTGAACCAGGTTGGCTAGGATCTCTGCCTCCAGGGAAGACCTGACGGTGACCTCTTCATTACGAAAGGTCACCGTCTGCCTATACCCATGTGGCACATACACCCTACGCTTAGAACCCGTCATCTTCCCCGTCGAATGTTCGGGTCAGACCATCGTCCAATTCAACAGGCACCCGAGTGTCAGGTGACGCTGATGTTTCGTATCCCTCTTCCGAAGAGAACCCTTCTGATCCTCCGCTGGACTTGGGACCAACAAGCTCAATCACCTGGACTCCTCTAATCCTCAGTTGGATACCGAGTCCAATAGCAGGGACACAGTAAGGCCGGAGTTGGGCACTGATCTTGATCTTGGAACCGCCCCAGATCTCATCGGTAATTGGGTTGAGCTTGGCATCGAAGAGCTCAGGCTTGTTGGGAACCTCTTCACCAGTCTTCCAGTTCTTGATAGAGGCTGGGGTCTTGAACTTGAAGAGCATACGCCCAGTCTCCTGACCATCTTCATCGACCTCATTATCGTAGGGCAGAGGTGCCTTCTTCTTAAGATGTTGGGGCTTGAAGTTCTTCTTCTTCCAAGTAGCAAGTTCGGCAGGAGCATCATCAAGTGCCTTGTCTATGGACTTTATGAGTTTCTCTGCTGCGTCCCCAGACAGTGCCAGCTTGACATTGTACTCTGGCCGAGACTGCTCGTTATATTGGTCGGGCCTATTAAGCTTGGGCCAGACCGCATGTCCTTCTTCAGTAACTACGCTGTTCATTCCGCTCTCCCTTTTGTGGTTTTATTTCAACTTGCCGTACAACTCAAGACCGACAACGCAGTTTTGAATTTCGCTAGTAACCTTGTCGAGTATGTCGAGTGCAATTGAATCCTGCTTACTCACCATGTCCTCATCAAAGTCGTATACTTTAAGTACACCAACACGCTCTGATTCCAAACCTGCAAGGACGCCGAGCATACTAGCATACATGCCAGTCATCCTTGATGTGTTACCTCTGAACACATTCTCATCAGAGGTAGGTTCCTGATTTCCTGCTATCATATCTAAATACATATCTCCTCGAGCTTATCCCTCATAGTGTCCGGGTCGCGTCCTGTTGCAAGTATCTCTAACTCAAGATACACAGGAAACGGGAGTCCCTCTCCCGATGAGACCCATGACATTGCATCATTCAAGACGCTATCATCTTCGGACAGTTCAAGTATCATCGGACCTTGAACTTCTTGCTGCTTAACCGGGTAGGTATGTCAGCCTTACGCAATTCATTACCATGCTTGGGGCAGATAGTATCCGGTGGGTGTAGCCCCCTCGACATGCAGATACACCCCGGATCAACGGTTCTACCTTTGGAATCCCTAGGCCTGGGCTCCCCGTTGAACCATGTTATTTTTTTGGAGGCACGGGTTGCCCGAATCCATGGTCTTCCCATTTCTATCCTCATAGTTCCTCCCGCATGAAGTCACCAACAGCACCGATCTCGTTAGGGAACTTCCGATCCGCATCTACAATAATTCTATCGGTGTACTCGAGTACCCTACGTGCTGGGACATTATGTTCCCGGCACAGCAGTATAAAAAGAGCTCCAACGGCAGTGATGAGAACATCAGGCTGGGAACTCTGCATCTTATTGAGTACAGTCATTACAGTTTGCTTTACTCTAGTAAAATTAGAACTGGCTATACTATCTAGTAGTGTATTTGAATTCATCGCTCACTAATTACCCTCAAATTTTTTAAGCAAAAAAGAATTTAGCCCTTAGAACTTCCTCTATATCGAGCGTCCCCTTCTCAGGATGATCGTTGATAATAGCAGATGACTTCGGCGATAGGGCGTTGCAAGTTTGTGTATAAAACTTGAGGAGTTGATCCTCTTTGTATATACCTACGAACTCCTCCCTCAGAATCTCGGCAAGTAGGGGAGCGTCTGCTGCATGTGTACCGTAACTATCGTGGATCATAGCAAAGCTCATACCAGGTCTGTACTGCAAGCAGGACGATATGGAGAGCATTAGGTGTGCAGCGTCTTGACCGTGAGTCCAGTTGGGACTGATACCTGCTCCCTGTTTCCTTGAGTCTATCTTATCAGTGTCTTCCTTTATCCTGGGCCTTATCACCTGACCCAGGATCTGGGTCTTCACTCTCCTATACTTCACTTGCCAGTATGCATGGAGGATTGGGAACCCGGATGGAGTCACCCACATGAGCGGGAGATTATCCTTAGCTGCCGCCCTCGCTATGCTTTGTAGATAGCCCATTGCTATCTGTGCTGCAAGGACTGTTGAGTTGATAGCCTTCCATATATGTTCGGTCAGGTACATAACCGCAGTCCAGTTGTTCTGGAATGGTGATAGTTTCCCATCAAGTTCCTTCTGCAAGAAGTCAACAAGTTGGTCGGCCATACCATGTCGAGTTGCACCGTAAGGCTTAGTCATAACCTGCCTCTTCACACATTTACGGGTGAGTAGCTTAGAGTTGAGCCAAGCTACAGCATAGTCATTACCTGTGTCAGCCTTGCACCTACTTATAACCTCATCGCAAACCACCTGGTATAGGTCTTGGGGTGTGTCTACATCAAGCATGTTGACACTACCCGCAGCTTTCTTATCAAGCAGGGCAGCCGACAGGTGTTGTAGTCCATTAGCTGTGCCATCCATAGCAACGATAAGCCTAGACTTGTAACCCATGCCCACTGTCTTGAAGCCCCGGTACTCTAGGCAGGCGGCAAGGAATGACCAAGGCTTATCAGCTTCGGTCCACCATCTGTCACCCATTGGGTCAGTAGCAGTTCGGAGGATACGGTCCTTGTTCTTATGAACCCAAGCTACCCGCTCTTCAAGGGAACACTTATCTTCCCCCCAAGTGTTAGCAATATGCACATAGAACCAGTCAGCCTGCTCTTTAGTCTCAATAGGCCGGGCCTCACCAAACTCGAGCAGCCCTTTAGCTAGATCAGTTCCCTGTGGGTTGAGATAGGGAGGTGCCGCATAAGCCCTACCTCTCCAATCGAGTGTGAAAGGGAACCATATCTTCTTGTTATCAACGAACTTCTTAGCCAACCATATGGTGAGAGAGGTAGCTACCGTCTTAGATTTCCTACGGGAGTTGATATCGTAGACCTCCCTGGCATTCCACTTCCACTCCCTGAGTGCCTGCTTGTTATCGTCTATATCATCAGGCTTCCAGGGTAGTGGCTCATCTTCCCTACTGGGAAGCCCCGCTATGTCACCCTGCCCATCCCAGAGCTCACTTGCAATTCTAAGAACTGTCTTGTTAACTCTATAGGATGTGTCCTGTAGGGCATTGATTGCTTTGTACACAATAGGCATCTCGTACCACTGAAGTTGCTCAAGATAGTCAGAGTTCCTTGTCTTAACTAGCGTGAGCTCATGTCCGTAGTACCCACCACTGAACGGTGTAGTCCAGGGTCGGGGAGGACTTATCATGGGCATCAACCAAGGCTCTAGTACCTCACATTTCATATCGGCTGTACGTATAGCCTCAAGAACTGAGGGATTGGGCACCAAGACAAGCATAGTCTTAGGTTTCCTGGCTCTAGTGGAGTACGTATAGTCAATACTCACAATACCCGTAGCCTCTATAATAGCCTCAAGTATCTTAGCCCCTACATGGATACGCTCACTGGTTGACCAAGAATCCCAATCACCAAACTCATCACTCACACCTATGGCATGGGTAATAATGGCATGTCTATACTTATATGACCCAGAAGTATGTGCCCTCTTAAGGACACGGTTAAACCTCTTCCTGTCATTCTTCTTTAGCTGCTTCAGCTTAAGCTCAGTCTCCAACCTAAGCCCTATCGTACTTTGGATAGAAGCTAGACTCCTGTTGGATTGAGTAAGCCCATCAAGCACAGTCTTACAACCTACATAGGATGCTAGGTATGTGTTAACCCCCTGGAGTAGGCTAAGGGCTATCTTCATCCTCCCAGGATTAGTATCCTCAAGTAGTTCCCCCAGTCGTATCGAGGTGGGGTGAACTACCCTCCTAAGTAGATTCTTAGTAGCCCCGTGGGTAGCCTCTTGACTCTGCTCCTTAGCTCTCTCACCTTTCCTCCTAAACCGCTGCCTACCCAAGTCCCTTGACTCAACCTCAATTACTTCCTCAGTTATCAGGTCATCTTCAGTCAAACTGGCGTGTCCCCTATAGTTAACTATAGGTACCTATAGGTACAACACCTATACAACACCTATATAATACTTTAGTATAGTGGAACTAAAGTTCCCTTTAGTTCCTATAGTTTACCTATAGGGCATCCCCCCTTCATCAGTGGTCCCAATCAAAGTTGTGGCACTTTCACCACAGCCTATAGTGGCTTTATGTGTTGATAATTCCAGATATGGTTGTCGATATCTTCGTCGCTCACACCTGGGTTGATGTGTACCTCACCCTCGGGGGTGAGAAAAGCAGCCCTATACTCGAGTATAGGTGCTGTAGTATAGGTGGAATTCTCTCCGTAATGAGCGAACCATCCAGACGAACCGCGATGATACTGTACAGGGATCATAGTCTTATAACTACCACACGCACCTACATCTGGGTGCCAATCAGTCTGACTAGAGTGGACTGAAGGTCTCCTGGGCCTGTTCTTACCCCCCCTAGGGTGCTTGAAGCTGGCGTTCACCAGAATACCCTGCGATACGTGGTCAACCACCTTTCCGTGTAGAGTCACAGACCACATTGACTTGTAGCTATTCCAGTTTATGTGGAAATTACCACGCCTGCTGCTGTTGTGCCTAGCACCCGGGCATCTTACGGGATTGACTTTGAACTCGTTGTACGCCACATCGCAATTAGCGCATTCCAAAGTCTCACCAAAACTATGACCCATGTGAGGAGGATGACACGTACACCTGAAGTCAGCCTCCGTTGATGTATCATCTGTCGGTTCGCCCAAATCGTTTATATGCATTGTAAGTACCCCTTTAGTTGTAGTCTATCTGATCGGCCATCCATTTGAAAGCTTGAGCCGCCTGCTGTGGCACTACACCATTGCCTGCTGCTCTCAGCTTGTCCGTTCTGTACGGATCTCTAGCCAACCCGGTTCCAGCCCCATCATCCACTCTGAGAATTGGGGATTCAGTTTCCCAGTGCGTCCCGCAGGTGCGGCACCCGTCACGGCATCCGTCAGCGTTGTGCCTGAGTGTCTGCCGCTCTTTGTGGAATAGCCAGCCGCCCCCGTTGCCTTCGCGTCCCCTGCCGTTGTTGTCGGCAGAGACATTACCACGTTCGGCAACTCTTCCTTCCCTTCCCCCGCGCTCCCTCTCGCATCGCTTGCAATTGGGGTCGGGAGTCTTGTTACAAATCTTCCCAGAAGGTAGTTTGTTGGTGCATCGCTCGCCCCGCAGTTCCCGTCCTTGTGATCCCGTGCTGTTGGAGTCGGCACCGTCTTCACCATTGTGTCCAGTGATGGACGTTCCTTCCCCTTTTCCCTCCCCGCTGCTCCCCCACAGTTTGTCCCGTAGGTTGATGCGGTCGGGGTGGGCAGCAAGGGCAAAGAATCTCCTTCGGAGATGCGGCGCGCCAACTTCTGACGCTGACCAGATGGCGGGCGGCGCAAACTTAAAGCCCATTGAGCATAGTCCATCGTAGACTGGTTCAAAATGCTTAAGGAAACCTGGCGTGTTTTCGATGAAGACACACCCTGGCTGAACCTCTCCGCAAATCCTGATGAACTCGGGCCAAAGAGCTCGTTCGTCCTTGTCCCCCTTCTGTTTTCCTGCATAGCTATAAGGCTGGCACGGGAGTCCCGCATGGAGGACATCCACCATTCCAGCATATCCTCTGCCAGAGAAGGTGCAAATATCGTTCCAGATAGGCGCATCGTGCAGACTTCCCTCTTCCATATTCTTTGCCAAGACTTCGGCGCTATAGATTTCCCTTTCCACGTAACCAACGGTGCGGTAGGAATCTCCGAAGACTTGGGCCATTGAGAGGTCAAGTCCCCCATACCCGGCACATAGAGCAAAGCCATTCATCTCTCTCCCTTTTCGTTTTACATACCAATGAGTGTTAAGTACCTATCCCTACTTCGTAAGCCAGCACACTGCTGGATACACGTACCCGATGCTGAAGAACAGTATAGCCAAGAACAGGAAGTCGCGCTTCATGTACCTGGATACAGTCTTATCTGCCTGGGCATTAGAGAACCATATCATTAGAACAATGATACAGAGAAACATGGAACCAATGACACCAAGATCTGTCATCTATGGATACCCCTTGAGTCCTTCATATCTTGCAGGTCGGATCGGGCCTGGCGTTGAACCCGCTCCTCGATACACACTGAACAAGCCAGTTGGTAATCGTACCCATTGGTAAACAATTCAGTATCTGTTTCACTGTCCCATGCGTAGTAGAACGTGAACGAGTCCTTCCTGTCTGCGTTACAGTGGTAACAGTGTATGGAATGACCCTTCAGTGGTCTGAGAGCAGGGAGTTGACTTATAATCTCTTCAACTCTGTTCTCTATGAACTCTTCATCCACGTTCTGTGCATCCAGTTCTTCCAAGTATTCATCAAGCGTCATGCTAAAGTTCCTCCTCTTTTAGTTAAAGTCTAACAACGAACCCTGTTTTGTCCTTCTTTGCTGCTCCAAGTGCCGACAATCCAACTATCTTTCCAGTAGGGTCATCAAAGCGATGGTCATGGACTCTACCATCTATAACTTCATGCCCCTCCCATGTAGTTGGCAGTTCTTCACTCTTTGGAGTGTCAAAGACAACAGCGACATTAGCATTGAACATGTTAATCAACACGTTAGTAACGCTTGGGTCGGTTTCTTCAGACCTACTAAAAGTGAGGTGGTAGTTCTTAGGGAGCATCCCAGAAACATACTGAGTCATCCTCTCCAGGCTCTTTGTATAATCCCAGAACTGGATACTCTTATGGTTCTGCGGAATCAGATAATCCTCCCAGGGAATGTCAGAAGTCCCATTCAATCTAGCTATTGGGGCTTTTCCTGCCTTCCCTGCTCTAGCCTTCAGATTATTCAACTCTTCGTGTATGCGCTGAATGAAAGCATATCTATCATTAACATACATGAATGTTCTGTTCTCCCTTGCTCTTCTAGCTGACTGCATCCTACCCCTACCTGCCGTGTACAAACAACTGCTACGGCAGCCCAAGGTAGACCAAGGGCACATATTCTCACCAGTTTCCGCTGATTTATGGGGACTAAGGTGCAGTATTACTGATTCGTACCCCTTAAACCCCTTACGAAGCTTGGCTTGGCTGTGCCCCCTAGTGAACAAATACTTAGTTGAACTAGATGTTCTCCTCGCTTCTATCATTTCTACATACCCCTTTTGTGGTGTCCTATGGAGATACCATAGGTAGATAGACGTAGACTCCTGCTGGGAGGGACTGGTAAACCCACAAGGCCCCAGTCCCTGGCGCAAGCCTACGCCTACCCATTTACGTTATCTCACCCTCCAAGTATTCTATAGCGTTCATTGGCGCAGGTTTTGGTACACTCCCTTCCAATGAACCTGTTGTACTCACTTGGAGATACCTTGATATCGTCCAGTTCAGCGGACTGGCAGTGGTTATCTACCAGCCATGACACCAAGCCCTCCTTACCACTGTACCCTTCTTCAACAACTTGGATAAGTGGCGCGTACATGAATTGGTGAGAACTGAATTCCATGTCAGGCAGTGCGTGTATAAGCCAAGCCCTCCTAGGATTACCATTGATATCGTTCTTTGTCTTAACCCTAGTGACTGTAACCTTAGTCATTTCATGAGACTCAGTCATGTGGTCTACATCAGTATCCAAGTCAACATGTCTATCACATTTAACACAGTATATGACAGCCATTATTCTCCACCACCAAGTACCCACCTGTTCTTTTTGACGGGGGCTTGTCCCCGGGTGACGGGCTTCTCTCTGATCCCCTTTGGCATTACCCACACATCCTCGGTGAGTACGCAACTAGGATTGGAAACAAACCTAATGAAGCTTGCTACCTGATCCGGCGTTTGGTACCCAGCCACCTCATCAGACCCGAAATCGTACCACATACCTTCCTTGTCCCACGCTGCAATCTCAGCGTTAGCACTGAAGTGATACGTTTCCCCGTCGATATCGTTGGAATCATGGTCACAGTAGTTGTAGTGACTCCACTGTACAGAAACCATGTTGCCATTAGAGAATCTCATACGAAACCCTGGACGCTCTGCACCTGTTTCAAACATATCGTTTCCCCTTATCATGTGAAGTTCCTACAGGTTGTCCGTAGGCATATAGGTACCAGTGAGGTGTACTCCACTGGCACCTACGAGTCTACTGACGATAGGCCGCGTTCATGTTCTCTCTTGCCAGAGTTTTGTCCATGTTGCTCACTGCGCTCTTCAGTTCAGCTTTGATCCTGCGGGCATCTTCCCCGCGCCACCCGCTGGCGTTCCCCAGGAATCGGAGAACAATCTCCTCACCAGAGTCAAGCCAGAAGTTCTGCTCAATCTTATCCAGAGTAAGCATCGCTTCAATGTATGGTGCCGCACCATAGTTGGGTGCTTTCCACACTTCAACAATCTCTCGGGCTATTCTTGAGATAGGACGCGCCTTTACAGTATCGTTTGACATGGTGTGTACCCCTTTATTCCTACTGGTTTATCCCGTAGGTAGATACGCACAAGCCTGGCTAGGCTTATACGTACCCATCTACAAGCTAATGATTCGGCCCCCCGCAGTGCGCGCATTTAGAATCATCACGATCTTCGGGATGGAGTATTTCATCAAGTGCCTGCGCCTCCCGCAGTTCGGTCGGCAGCGATTCACGCTCTTTTTGCGAATAGATATGGTCGGACTCTTCTTCAGTGATACCGAACATGATGAAGTCTCGCTCGCTTGGACTCAAGTCTGGAAATACATCCTGACAGAGACCCTTAAGCAAACCCATGTAGTACAACTCTACAGTAAGTGCAGCGACCTTGAGTATACGTATGTTCCACTCACCGCTAACCAGACTCTTTCGGTGTACTTCACAGGTATCCACTTCACTACCCGTATAAACCCTTCGGCTTTCGGATCGTGTTAGGAATACAAGATTGTCCTCGTTTATCCATCCGCCTGTTCGTATTGTCATACTAGCCCCTTTGTGGAGTACCATCGCTGGAGTATCCAACAATGATAAAAGGCGCGCCTAGAGTCCCTAGACACGCCTTAAATCATTGTTACACACTAACTTCAAGTGTGAGACTCAATGTACTCTTCTCGGTACCGAACTCTACAAGCTGCTCTGGACTGAAGGACTGTATGAAAGCATGACCTGCGGCTCTTTCCTGTACTTCGCGGGTGCCATCACCTTGGTCAAGTATATTGCCAGCTTTGATGATAAGCTGTACGGGTATCCTACGGCAGCCCCCGATACTTGACACTGGAGCAACTGCATCGGCAAGCGCATTGGCAAGCATACAGTTCCCTGGACGTATTACGACAAATGCCCTACCCGTAAGATCAAGGCCATTATCAGCCCATTTCCTATAGGTTTCGGTTGCCCTACCAATAGCCTCATTCAAGGCTGCTGATATAGAATTAAGCTTGGCATTGCGTGCTTCATACCTAAGCTTCTCTTCAAGAACATACCGCTGTCGGGATTCAATAGCGTGCAATTGGCAGTACTTAGCGTGAGTCTTCTGGTACCCTGTCTTCTTAGGGTCATTCTTCCGAAGCTTGAGCTGATTAGCACCGAGCGGCTTCGCGAATGATTCACACTGTTCGTCCCTACCGTTGACACTATCAAGCCACAAACATTGTGGATTAGGAGTGGCTGGTTTGGCGAATACTGAGTAGCTACTGCCGACTATTTGATCCGATCCTATTACCTTCATAGCTTTGCTCTCCTATGGTACGGAATGTACCATTGAAGGCATAGAGCTTTCACCCTATGCCTTCTAGGTACACCCCACAATCAAAGGGTATGCAAAACGATTTAGGCGTTTGACCGATCCGGCATAATACCGACTAGGGCCAACCGCCCCCACCCCAGAGGGTGAGAGTCTCGGCCCGGACGCTTATTTTGTTTATGAACTCTAGCACTACCGGTTATTCTTGTTCAGCCCCCACGTGTTAGCGTCCTTGAGGGGATTCCAAGCGTCCGCCTAGACCTTGGGTTCTAGGAGGTCCGGAGCCTTCTTACAGGGTCCGGCACTTATTCGCACGTTTTCAGCCCTATGGGCCTTAAGGCGGCCCGGCGTCACGATACGCACGATTAACAGCGTCTCAGTCCAGTGTATGATCCCCCCACAATGGCGTTCGATTAGGGGATGCCCCAAGGGCTGCGGATGGGGATAAATCCCCGGAATAGTTCAATATTTTAGATCCTATAAAATTGAAGAATTCCGATGGTCCCGAATCGAATCGCCGAATCACAGTAGGTGAAACCCCACAATCGAATAATAATTCTCAAGAATCGAAAAAGGATAGATAAATCAAGGGCTTACGCCCCCGAAAAAGATCATATCGGACCTTCCTGGGGCTAAAACCCCCCAAGCCTG
>Ga0302139_10000633_pt1 | contig 16834 bp, 13 predicted proteins | sample CBN3_331_MG_FD_203104 | JGI IMG/M metagenome (GOLD analysis project Ga0302139, IMG submission 203104) | Marine microbial communities from Western Arctic Ocean, Canada - CBN3_33.1 | ecosystem: Environmental > Aquatic > Marine > Oceanic | place: Canada: Western Arctic Ocean | collected 2017-09-15 | reverse complement strand
GACTCGTTTTGCGGCGATTCTGAGCACCAGAAGTGGGTTGAAACGGCCAAGCCAAGGAGAATTCATGGAACGAGAGGCGACATCAGGGTATCATCTGCTCAACAGTCCGTTGGTGCGGTCGGTTCAGGTCCCATCTGGGAAATGCCGGTTACTATCTTGTGTGTATTGCAGTTCGCGAAAATGCAGTCGTGAAACTCACAATCAATGATGTGGGACGCAACAAAGAGACAGTCGCGAAAAGTGCAGTTGAGAAAACTTATGCAAGATAGTTTCGTCTTCGAGAAGCTCACATTCTCGAATGTCTTACCTTTGATTCGGTACTTCGATTTGCGCGGGGCAAACTCATCAGGCATGTACATCACATCATGCACATGATCTGATTTGAGGCATTCGACGAAATCTTCCTGCGAAAGTACTTTTTTTCAAACGGGTCGTCGAGCTTAAAGAAATTCCCGTCCATGACCGTTCTTCGGTGTTCGCTGTCTTGCGGTGAACGCAACGATTCAGTTGTCTCGTGGCGTTAGTATGAACAGTTGATTGGTTCGTTAGCGGAAGTCAAGACTTTTCGACGCATCAACCTTGATACTCGACGTCGATATCGCACACTGAGCCAACTCACTCGTCGATCATCGCCCGCAGTGACACCAATCGGTTTTGCAATTCCGAGCGACCATTCGGCTTGGCGATGACTTTCCGCCAGCGTTCCGGCAAGAAGGCGCGTTGGGTGCATTCGAGGACGGCGGCGATTTCTTGCATCTCTTTTTCCAACCCCTGCGAGGACGGAATGAAGCTCTCGAAGGCGGTTCCCAAACGGGTCGCGTCGACTTCGGTTTCGCCGGCAGTGAGGGTGTTGCGTTTGGCGGCCAGCAGGATGCCTTCGATGTCGGCTCCGCTCAGGCTGCCGTCGACGGAGATCTCGGGGGCGGCATCGGCCGACAAGTCGATATCGTTTTTGCGGGCCATCACGCGGAACATCTCTTTGAGTTCGTCCACGTCGTCGGGGTAGAACAGCGGGATGTGGACTTCCGCCCGGCCTTGCCGCTTCAGGTCGATCGGCAGCAAGTCGGGCCGTGAGGTGAGCAGCATCCAGAGAATTTTTCCGCGATACCGCGTGTTGCCCATCTGGCTGGCGATCATCGAGAAGACGCGACTGGACGTGCCGGAATCTCCCGAGGATGTGCGGTTCCCCAGCGCGGCGTCGGCTTCGTCGATGATGACAATCACCGGCCCGAGTGATCGCAAGACCGAGAGCACGCGTTCGAGATTGCCCTCGGTTTCACCGACGTACTTGGAGCGGAAGTTCTTCAGCACCACGCAGGGAATACCGATCGACCCGGCGTAGCATTCGGCCATGAATGTTTTGCCTGTGCCGACGGGTCCGCAGATGAGGTAGCCCATGGGGGCCGCGTCGAGTCGGCCGTCGGCGAGGAACCCGGCGTCTTCCCGCAGTCGTTTCTTGGCCGCGTCGTGGCCGACGACGAGATCGAGCGTGTGTGAAGGTTCGATAAATTCGAGCAGCCCTTGGCATTGCCGTTCGATGGCTGATTTCTTCAGTTTTCGGAAGCGTTTCCCGTCAACCCGCCGCGATGAGCGTTTGGCTTGCGAGAGGACGATGTCGACGTTGGTGAGAGTGAGACCGTTGGCTTGGCCGGCGAGTTGTTCGGGGGTGAAGTCGGTCAGTTCGGTCAGGTCGTCGTCACCGGCTCGCCAGCGGATGTAGCTTTCGCGCGTGGCTTCATCCGGCATGGGAATTTCGATGGTGGCCACGTGCGGGCTTTGCACGAGGCGATCGTTGAGGTCGGAGAGTTTGTCGGCCACGAGGCAGAACGCGACGTTGGTCCGTTTGATGTACGGGTTTTGCGCCCATTGCAGAAACCGCACGAGTCGTGCGCCCTGTCGACCGGCGAGGCTGCTCATGTCACTGGCGGGCATGAGATATTGCGCGAACTCGAACAGCAGCCCGACACTTTTTCGATTGACCGCGTTGGATTCGAGCAGGTTGCGTTCGATGATCGCATCGAGGCCGGCAAGGATGTCGTCGGGCGTTTTCGGCCATTGCTCGGGTTGGCCGAAGTACGACGTGACGGTTTGCATCATCGTTTGCAATCGCGACGAGTCACCGCCGGAGACGGCACGCAGGCCGTGGCTTAAGTCGTGACGCATGACGACATCCCACGACCCGAACAGGCTAGTGCCGAGGAAGTCGACGAGGCTGCCGTAGCGTTCGCCGTCCCCGTTGGCGTCGGGCATGCGGATTAAATCGTGGACGTTGCCATGCAGCACGAACACGCAGGTGGTGCCTGAGAAGTAGCGGTCGGCCAGTTCGCGTGCCCAATCGGGATACCAGTCGGGCAGTTTGGTGTTAGCGTTGGCTTGCGATTCGTCGGGCATGTGGCGGCCTGCGTCACGGGGAGGTCATCGACACGGGCGAGTCATCATCACGACCCGCTGATGAATCACGATTCGCTGGTGGTCTCGGTTTTTCTTTCTGCCGGGCCGAGTTCTTTGGTGTCTTGCGAAACGTTGGCCGTTTGCGGCGTGACGAGTCCCATGCCGATTTCAAATTCGCGGAGTGCATCTTCGGCGAGCGCCCCTTCCATGGCCTGTTCGCGTTCGATGTCTTCGATGCCTTCCTCGCTGAGGTCGGCGGCGACACGGGCTTTGGCGCGGTTCAGACCGATCTTGTCTTGCAGCACCTGTTCGATCTGACCGAAGTCGGTGGTGACGTCGAAGTTGAAGTCGTGAGCGAGTTCAGCCAATTCGGCTTCGGCCCGGCTCATTTTTAGTTCGGCATCGTATTTGGAGATTTTCTCGCGGACGGCTGTGAGTTTCTTGCCGGCGTGTTTGATTTTCGAGAGGTTGTTCTCGTAAGACTTCTCGTGCATCACGAGTTGCGATTCGTTCTCTGAAAGTTCCTGTTTGGCTTTCTGTAATTCCATCGCGAAGCGCGAAGCCGTTTCGCGGTCGCCGGCTTGCAGGTAGGCTTTAATCTTGGCTTCCAGCTTGGCGACGTGCTTTTTGTCACCGGCGACTTGGCGCGTCACACGTTCGACGAGCGCGCGATACTGAGCCAGCCCTTCCCGGCCTTCCTTGAGCTGGTCGACGGCCGAGTCGTATTCGTATTGCATCTGGGCGATAGGGTCGGCTGACCAGAAGAAGTTAGCCAACTTGTTGATCTGCGCCTGAAGCGCCCGCCAGAGCTTCCCGATGATCATGTTCGCACCTGTTTCTTTCGACCGGAACCTACTTGCCTGGCGACGAACGTCTCCAAGTGCGTATCAGGCTACTCTCCGAAACGCATTGCGGCAAGGAGAATCCGTCGTCTCAAGTGTGAACGGTGAGATGACGAGGCCGGATCACGGGGAAATCGCAGAACGATACCAGCCCGCAGCGCGAGCAAGGGGGAGTCTGGCCCGCTCTTAAACTCCCTTGCTCGCGCTGCGGGTTGGTCGTTGGCGCGAATTACGCGGGTTCGGTTCGTCCGTCGAGAAATTCTCGAAAACCGGGGCCGGCACCGGGTGGGGGGACGGCATGCACGTCGACCCGGACCAGGTTGTCTTCGATCCGGCCTTCGATGGTGATGGCCGACGCGACAGATTCGCGACTCGCGGAATCGTCCGACAAGGCGGTGAGAAAGAAGCGGTCGACCTGTGTGAGGCGACCGAACAGGGGTTGGAAGTCGAACTGGAAATCCGTGTGGCGTGTCTGGCCGTCGTCGGGACCGCCGACCACTTCCGTGTTGCCCAGGTATAAACTGATCACCCAGTGGTCATCGTCGAACGAGCATTCAAAACCGACGCGACCCACATCGCCAAGCGGCTCGAAATGTTCAGCCATGTCGTCGATGAACTTCGTGATCCACTCGGGGCGCACGCCCTTCTGGTCGCAGGCGGACCGTGTTGATTCGACGAGGTCAATTAGATGTTGAACGGGCATGTGCGAGTGAGCCAAGGTGATGTCTCCTAGGTGCTAATTCGTAGCTGGCTGGGGTGTCGGGTTGTTTCTTCGTGGTGTCGTGTCAGGGAGGATATCGGGGGAACCGGTCGTGATGTCTGACTCGAAATGGTAGTGAAAGCAAAGATCGGACGACTGTCCTGCGTGAGACTCCAACGGTAGCGAGCATGTTGGCTAAGACTGTCTTTTCCGTAGGAACGACCGGTAACGGTCGCGCTGGTTGTCACGTCTGCCGGGGCTTCGATTGGGTGATTTGGTTCGGTGTTCCCCCGGTTCTGGCGGTTGGACTACAATGGCGGGTCGTCATGGCGAAACGCATCGTGGCGGACGTATTCCACAGAGTGATGATCCGCATGCTTCCCTCATTGCCAACAACTTCCGAAACCTCTCCGCCGACGCCCCCCGCGTCGCCACGGTTGGGGCGTGCGCGATCGCTTGTGGAAGGCTTGGTTTGTCTGGCGATTTCGGTGGTGCTGTTTCGCTCGTTCGAGGTCGAGGGGTACATGATCTCGACAGGTTCGATGGCCCCATCCCTGTTCGGGTATCACAAACGAATCATCTGCCCGACCTGCCGGTTTCGGTACGCGTCGGGCGTTGCATTCGATGAATCGGTCCCACAATTGGTCGGCCGTGGTGCGGCGGGCGATGGATCGCTTGATCTTTCGGTCTGCCCGAATTGCGGCCAGGAAGCGATCGACGTGACCGAAGTGCCGCCTAACCAGGGGGACCAACTGCTGGTTCATAAGCACGCCTATGAATTCCGTTCTCCTAAGCCCTGGGAAGTGGTCGTGTTTCGCAACCCGAGCAAAACGACGCAAGCGTATGTGAAGCGGGTCGTCGGATTGCCGGGCGAAAAGGTGCGGATTCTCAACGGGGACGTTCATATCGACGGGAACATTCGCCGAAAAACGCTCGCCACACAACGAGCGATGCGGATGATGGTTTACGATCACAACCACTTCCCCAGGGACGATCCGGAATGGCAACCGCGTTGGCAAGCTGTGTCGGAGAAGACTACCTGGAAGCCGGCGGGAACAGGGTTTGTTTGCGAGGGTGATATTGCGAGCGATGCCGAAGGTAATTCGGGAGCCGATTCCTGGAGTTGGTTGGGGTATCGACATTGGATTCGCTCGGGGGGCGATCATGAAACCTCGGTGCCGTTAGACGAACTGCCCCCCAGCGTGCGACTCGAGAGTTTTCCGTTCGCCAGTGAAGTCCGTTTCGACGCTGAAACGCGAACGCTCTCTTGTACCGGCGTGCTGACGCTCGAAATTCGTGATCGTCTGCTTTCGTATGAATCCGATGCGAACTTCCGCGAGGCGGTCGACCGTTTGTTTTTCGATTCGCACATCGCGCCAATCACCGACGACTACGGCTATAACCAGTCGAACGGTTATGACCGGCCGGTTCCCGTGCGTGACTTGATGCTTTCTGCGCGGGTCACACTAAGAAAGACAACACGGCGACGGGCAACGGGCAAGCCGATCGCTGCCATGTTCGCTGCCGAAATGACCGACGGACGCAGTCGGCTGACGTGCGTTGTTTCACCGCAAGCGGGGGACATTCAATTGCTCGTCGATTCCAAGCCGGTCCGGAAAGCGACATTGCCCGAGGAGTTCGAGAGCGGGCCGGTCTTGTTCGAGATGTCGACATTCGATGGTCAAGTGGTTGTGGCAGTCGATGGGCGAGTGGTATTCGATCCGTTCGATTTGCCCGAGCAATCCAACAAGGAAAAACGCAACGATCGCGGGTTGCGACGGCCGATTCGTTTTGGATCGCGTGGATTGGGCGTGCGCATCGACGATTTGAAGCTGTACCGCGACGTGCATTATCGCTCGAATGCACCGCGTCGGGCGCACCACGCGATCGACGAACCGTTCCAACTGAAGGGCGATGAGTATTTTGCACTGGGCGACAACAGCCCGGTTTCTTCCGATAGTCGCTGCTGGGATCGGGCACCCATTGGGCGTCACCTATTTCTGGGCAAGCCGTTTCTGGTGCATCTGCCGTCGCGTCCGGGCCGAATTCGCTTGGGGGGTTCCAGCTTCCACATCCGAGTTCCCGATCTTTCCCGGATTCGCTATATTCAATGATCTACGTGGCCTGCGGATACGTTCGCAATTATGGTCGATGGGTCGCGGATAGTTCTTCCCGATGAGTCCATTCCGATAGTCAACTGTCGCGCCGTGAGGCCAATGTCTCCACGTGACGGGTCTTGATGACAGCATTCATGGCGAAATTGAATAACGACGATATCGACGACGGCGGCGATGCCAGCAAGGCACCCGACACCGACGAAACTCCGCAGGCGAAAGCAGCGCCCGAAACTCCCCTGCCACGCAAGGAAGGCTGGCGGGAGACGATCGAGTCGGTGGTGATTGCCTTCATTCTGGCGTTTCTGTTTCGCACGTTTGAAGCCGAAGCCTTCGTTATCCCGACCGGCTCGATGGCACCCACGCTGTACGGGCGACACAAGGAAATCACCTGCCCCGAATGCAAGCATGTGTATGCCGTGGGGGCCAGCCGCGAGTTGGACCGGGATGGTCATTTTCTGGAATCGGAAATGCGGGAGGCCGTCTGTCCGAATTGCCGATTCCTTACACGGGTCGACAACGTGCCTGGCACGAATGACGAACGGTTCCCGGTTTTCAAGGGCGATCGCATTCTCGTCAACAAGTTCCCCTTTGAATTCAGTGACCCGAAACGTTGGGATATTGTGGTGTTCAAGTTCCCCGAACACCCCCAAACGAACTACATCAAACGCCTGGTCGGCCTGCCAGGCGAAACCCTGCGAATTCAACAAGGCGATGTCTACGCCCGCAAGGGGCAGGATGCGCCTTTACGAATCCTGAGCAAGGACGACCCTGACAAACAGCGCGAAGTTCGCATTCTGGTGTACGACGACGCCTTTCCCGAGCGAAGACTCCACAAACTCGGTTGGCCCGAACGCTGGGCAGCCGTCACGCGGGACAATGCACCGGGTCATATCGCCGGCTGGTCGGACGACAACATCGGTTGGAAGCAGGACGCGAAAACCCGGACGTTTCGACTGAGCACTGACAACGGCGAGAAGCCAGAGCGGAAGTGGATTCGGTATCGCCATTTCCTACCCCGTACGTCCGACTGGGTCTCAGCAGCCAACGGACGACAGGAAGAGCTCGACGCGCGCAATCGATTGCAGTTGATCACCGATTTCTGCGGATACAACGCAACTGATGGCAGCCCCGATATGGAACGGGGCTTGTATTGGGTTGGCGATCTCATGCTGAGTTGCCATGTTGAGATTGACAAAGTCGACCAGCAACCCGAGCTGCTGTTCGAGTTGAATGAAGGCTGGCGGTGGTATCGGTGCCGTATCGACGTCGCCACAGGAAAGGCAACACTCTCGCATACGGATTCCCTCAGCCGGGACGAGAAAGACGAGATCGTACTGGCCACGGCGGACACCTCTGTCACGGGCCAGGGCGGTTTCGACATCCGTTTCGCCAACGTCGACGATCGTCTCTGCGTGTGGATCGACGATGATCTTGTCGAGTTCGGCCCTCAAGCCGCCTACAAGCCGCATGGCGGGTTCAACAGCCTACAGGAACCAACCGACAACGACTTGGCTCCTGTGGGGATCGCGGCGCGTGGGTTGGGAGTGACGGTTTCGGGACTGCTGCTGGAACGCGATCTCTACTACCGCAGCGAACTGATGCACCCCGATTCTCAATTCGACGACGACCAGTATTCCGGCGGCAGAACGATCAGTGAGTACGATTCGCAATCGGCCCGTCGAGAATTTGAATCCCTACTCACCGATCCCACCGCCTGGTTCGAGGAATACGAGCGGGATCTCTCTGCGAGAAAGACCAGAGGGGGCGGTGAATCGAATGACGACCTGGACGATATCGATTTAGGGAATGGGCCGAATGGGTCTGTCAGTGACCGATACGCGGGTGTCTCCTTCGAATTTGAACTCGGTCCCGACGAGTTCTTCATGATGGGAGACAACAGCCCCAGCAGTAAAGACAGCCGATTATGGTCTAACACCCGCCGGGCCGAACACCGGCATGCCGTACCCCGCTCGGCATTAGTAGGGAAAGCGTTTTACATTTACTGGCCGCATGGCGTACCGTTTTTGAATGACGGCCGTGGTTATCCAGGGAATGCTGATTCGGCTTTGAATAATCGGTTTCTCGCTTGGTTGTTTTATCATCGGGAATTCGACGGTGAACTGTCGGACTACCCGAGTTTCCGAGTTCCGTTCTATCCGAATGTCGGCCGGATGCGTCGGCTTCGCTGATAGGGGCAAACGCCCGAACCCAGAACAGATCGTCACGGAGGACGAGTCGATGTCGCTACTGGAAGGCAAGGGGCTGATTAAGGATTACCCCGGAAAACGGGCTGTCGACGGGATCGACATCTGCGTAGACCCCGGCGAGATTGTCGGTCTGCTCGGCCCTAACGGTGCCGGAAAAACAACCACCTTCCGCATGTGCTGCGGGTTAATCGCCCCCACCGAAGGCCGCGTGATCCTCAAAGGAACCGACGTCACCAACTGGCCGATGTACAAGCGGGCGCGTCACGGCATGGGGTACTTGCCGCAGGACGACAGCATTTTCGTCAAGCTGTCGGTTGAACAGAACATCATGGCGATTCTGGAGTACCTGCATGTCGACCGCCGGACCCGCCGTCTGCGCGTTGATGAATTGCTCGAACAATTCGGACTGGACGACAAACGTCGGCAAACCGCTTCGACGCTGTCGGGCGGTGAACGTCGCCGGTTGGAAATCGCTCGCTGCTTAGCCAGCGACCCGGCTTTGATTCTGCTTGACGAACCGTTCACCGGTATCGACCCGGTGACCATTCATAGCATTCAAGACATCATCACCGGCCTGCGCGACAACGGCATCTCGATTCTGCTAACCGACCACCGCGAACGAGAAACGCTGACAATCACCGATCGCAGTTACATCGTTTGCGAGGGTAAAGTGCTCGTCAGTGGCGATGCGGAAACAGTTCTCAGCGACCAGACGGCGCAGGATATGTACTTCGGCAAGCGGTTCGATTCCAGCTCCATCATCGAAGGCAAGAAATCGTACGGAAATGAAACGTCCGACGACGAAGAAGCCGCCTGAACCGCCCCGGTGCCTTTCCAGGCGAGCGGCCCGGCGTAAGCCGGCTGTTACTTGCAATTTATCCGGACGCTCACGCATCCAGCTCGCTGGTAATTCGTGAGGGCGAGTTGTTCAATACCCCGGTCAAGGAATCGCCTCTCGCGAAAAGCGATCTTCGCCGTTCCGGGTGCTCAGTCGTTCAAGAACGCGTCGTGAGATTTTGTTCGAGTAGAATTTCGCAGAACCGTCGGCCCTGAGAAACACAGCTCCACTTGCATCCGCGTTGCCGAACCCCGAAAGCTCGCGGTTGAGACCCCGGCCGATAAGTCGCCAGTTTTCTGGGTCTCCCCAAGGCGCGAAGTTGGTGCCGACTTCCCCGACAATAAACGTTTGGGACGACCCGTCGGTGATGTGATCGAACGTGACGTTTGAGTTACGGTCGAAGATGCCCAGATCGACCAGTCCCACCTGTTCATCGAACAAAGCCCGCCCTCCCACGCCGGCGAAGTGTGTAACCGCCAAACCGCGACCGAGCTTTCGCCGGCTGCCTCCCGCCGAGAGAAATGCCTCGACGTCCCGTGTGAAAACCGGTTGATTGGCCGGGGCATCGTACGGTTGGTCGAAGTGAACCGATCGATGCAGAGCGTTTTCTCCCAGGTAGGGAAGCAATGTGGTCATCCATCCGTGCATAGGGACAAGACGGCCATCGTCTCCGGTGACAAAGTTCCCGCCGGCCGGGAAACGCTCGTGCTCTCCGTGATAACGCAGCAACGCCTTGCCGATGGCTGTTTCCTTTTCGATTGCCACGTCCCGATCGCCCCGCATTCGCATGTTTTGGCCCAACGGAGTGATGACCATCGGGCCAAGGAACATGCCGACAGTCCCCAACAACATTCCAATCGCGGCGAACGGGCGACCGGTGCGTCGGCCGCGCGATCGACCGATCTCGTTCCATGCCAACAGCCCAACCGCCAACGAGCCGAATCCGATCGCGGTGGCTGGAAGTTTCCACGCGAACTGAGGGTAATACGCCAGTCCCGCCAACGGTACCGACGTCAACCCGGCCAGCAAACAGAGCACCACTTGAAACGAACGACGCGGTGCCGACGGATCAACGGCGGTCTCCGACGAAACCGTTCCCATCGGAGCAGGCATCTCGAATGGGGTGGTGTCGATCGGGGCCGATTCAAAATCTTCGGCCGTCTCACCCTCCAGGGCTTCTTCGACAGGCTCTTCTATTGCGTTGTCCTCTGTGGTGTCCTCTTCCGCAGTGCCATCTTTCGTTTCAGCCGGAGGGGCCGACATGACAGACCACAAGCCGCGCGGGGATGCATCGATGCCCTTGGGGGCTGGGTCGGAATCCGTTTCGTTAACGGGGGCAACGTCAACCGGGGCAACGTCGACGGGGGGAACGCCCATCACGGACCAAAGACTGCGCGATTCAGTCGCCTCGTCCTCGTCGGCGACCGGAATTGGCTCTGCGTTGTCGGCGGCAAGCGGTGTCTCGTCGTCACTCCGAGGGGCTTCGGCTGGATGGGGAGTAGAGCGCATCAGCCCCCACAAGCCTCGCGAACGATTCTCGGAGGATGCCTCAGTCTCATCCGGCATGTCGGCTGCGGTATCCCGCTCCGTCGACATCTTGAAATTCCCCACTGGCCCGTACAAAATTACTATATCACAAACGCAGGCAAGCGGAATCAATCCGCGTCTGGTCTGGGGGCATCGGCGGTTCGGGGAGGGCGGAATAATTGCTCGGCCAAGCCGTGCGCGCTGACGATTCCCACGATCACGGCGTCCTCCCGAACGGTTCCTTGCTCTGCGCCGGCGGTTCCCAGCGTGATGAGAGTTTCCAACTTGCTGCGGCCAGCCTCGATCGTTGGCATCGTTCGCAGCAAAGCAGAAACCGGCTGCGTAGAGATGGTCAAGTCGACAACACGCAAGTAACCGAACCAGTCGGTAGCGTCGTTCGCGCGATGAACCGGAACGATGTTGATACCGTAACTCGCCGCATACGCGAGGGTTTCGTCTCGCGAGGTATCTTCCGACACGCCGAGTATCCGGGAAACGGGCGTCATCGATTCGCTGACCGAGTCGGTTGCCGTGTGGAGCAGGCCATGTACGAGCAGGCTTTGTACATCGGAAAGTACACCTTCACGATGACCATGCCCAAGAACCTGCACGAGGCGGCTGCGGCCCAAAACCAGTTCCGACGGTCGATCTTCCACACCGCCGATTCGCTCAAACCATTTTGAAATACTGATCAGCGGCAGCGTGGCTAGGAAGAACAGGCGGTAGTAGAAGACAAACCAGCCCGACGCACCCCGCAACAGCGACATCGGAGCACGGTAGTAAAGGTTCTTCGGTACCAACTCACCGAAGATGAACACGATTGGTGCAATCAATACCGTCACGACAACTTCCAACCAGCCACCACTTCGAGGGGCCATCGCGCCGACGGTTATTCCGATCGCAAGCGTCGTCACGTAGTTCGCCACGTTGTTTCCCACCAGCGTAGTGGCGACAAAATAGGCCGGGTTACGAGCAAACCAGAGCAGCCGCTTCGCGACGGGGTCGCCGGAATGCACGTCGATCCCCAACCGAACCATGCTCAACCGGTAGAAACCGGTTTCCGCTCCGCTGAAGAATGCGGAGAGTCGCAGCCCGGCGATGAATAACGCCACTGCTCCAATAATTGTCAGTGCGGTCGTCACGCTATGTTTCCCTGGAAATCATGACCCGAACTGTTCCTCGTTTGGCCACATCGATCACCTTGATCCGACAGCCTTTCCAACGACATTCTTCACCCAGTTCCGGTAGATGTTCGAGTTCCTCGGCCAAGAGCCCGGCGACAGTCACTTGCGAATCGGGCGCGGGTTCGTAATCCAGATCGAGCCTGCGACTGAGATACCGCAATGATGTAATGCCTTCGACGTGATAGCGCCCTGGGGCGACTTCCAGAATCGGTTCGCGTTTAAGCAATCGCTTTGCACGGCTCGATTCCGGTAGCAGAACAGTTTCGAGAATGTCGTCGTAAGTGGCGATGCCGATCGTCTCGCCATACTCGTTCACCACACAGGCCACTGAAAGAAAACTCTCTCGCAAGCGGGCCACCACAAATGCCAAGCTGGCACACCAGGGCACGAAAACAACCTCTTCCGTCGCCTCTTCGAGATTCTCTGTCGGCAGTTGAGAGAAGTCGGCCAACGCGATGGCACCCACGATTTCCTCTGATGCTGCTTCGGTCACCATCAGGTAGTGACCGGGCGGAACATCTCCGTCGAGATCCGCAACATGCACGGGAAGCGATCTCGCGACATACGTTCCCCGAGGCCGCATGACCTCTTCGACGGCGATCTCGGAGAGGTCAAGAATGTTGTGCAACACCCGACGTTCCTCTTCCACGACCTCCCGACTTGGAGCCGAGGCTTCAACGGCGCGTTCGAGATCGTCCGCATCGATGATCGGTTCTCGAACAACATGCGGCCAAAAAGTACGTCGCAGCACGCGGGTGAGCGAACGCAACCCTGGCGTGATAGGGTCCAGCAGCCTGACCGCCACCGCCAAAGGCCAAGAGACTAGCGTTGCCAAGCGATGTCGAAAAACAACAGCCACGCTTTTGGGGATGACCTCTCCGAACACAATGATTGCAGCCAGACTGCCAATTCCGATCAGCCCCGCTGCTCCACGTTGCCCCGCTGCCATCAGATGTTGGGCCACCACAATCCCGATGGCGAAGTAGGTCAGATTAATCAGCAGATTCCAGAACAGCACGGCCGTTAACAGCCGGTCGGCATTGGTCAATAAGGCCGCCACCACGCGCTCGCGTGGCTTGCCGCCGCGAAAATTGCGCAATTCATCATGCGACAAGTAGAACAGTGCCGTCTCGCTGGCGGAGAAGAATCCCGACGCCATGACCAAGCAGGTCATGGCCGTCAAACCGGGAAGCCAAATCTCGGATGTCCGCAGGAATTCGTTCATCGAAGAATGCGGTGGCGGATCCCATGAATCGAAGGAAGGGCAGGGCGGCCCGCAGAAAGATGTGAAGAGACCGTCACCCACGATCCTCCGTTGAGCGCCCCAACACAACATCGAAATCGCTAACCGCCGGGATCAGCATAGCCACGGTTGCGAACCCATACGCCGACAGAATCGCGAACAAGGCCGCCAGCGGAGCGAACAGAAGGAAAGATGTGATCGCGTAGAACGTCAGGAACGGCAACGCCCCCGCCGCCATACCCAACGCGACCGACGGGTTGTGTTTTGTCAGTGAGTACCACAACGCGATACTGCCCACAACAATGAACAGCAGAAAACTCGGTAACTGCAACGCAAACGACGAGCGGGCTTCGATCAACAGCAGCATGAAAATCAGGATGCCCACGAACAGGAAGAACATCGTTCCCAAGCTACTGGCGATCGCAGCACGCGAGTGATCGTGCGCGAAACCCGAATGCAAACCGAGCATGGCCGAAAATGTGACCAGCACAAAGAATCCAAGCAGCAGGCAAACGAAATTCTCGCCCGAGACCACATTCAGAGAAAAGTAGTAGCCCATCAACGCCGGTGGAATGAGGATGAGTTCCTTCGTGTTGTACAGCACACCGCCCAGCTTGCCGTAAACGAATTCCTTGGCGGTCACGTCGGTGACCAACAGCAACTCCAGCGTGTTGGCATCGCGCTCCGACGTCAACGCGGTCACCGCCTGGGCGTTGACCAGCATCAAGCTCAGAAACGCCAGCCCGGTGAATGCAAAACCGGCCTTGGTCATCACGCCAATCACCAACTCGGCCCCCGTTCCCGAACGAATCAGGCCGATCGATACCGCAGCTGCGACCACCACGTAGGCCAACTTGATCAGCACGGCTTTACGGCCGTAAGCACGGGTACAAATCTCGCGCCAGATCACCGGGTTCTTCCAGATATTTCGCGCACGCGCAGGCTTGGCTGTTGTTTCGCTCGCGACTGCTTCCGCGTCTTCAGATTGCTTAGACGAATCGAAGACGGCCTGCGTCGGGTTCCAGACACGCAGTCGCGCGATGGTGATGATGTTCGCTACAACCCCCAGGCCAGCCAACGCAGAAACCGAGTCGATCGCACTCACGCGAACCGGCTCTAACCCGGTCTGCGAGCCCAACGGGTTAAGTAGGGCGAACAGCGTACGGTAAGGATTCCACAACGCGGCCCAGCGGCCGGCTGTCGAGTCGATGCCGGTCAGCCCGACAATTGTTTCCACCAGCCCTAAGCCCAGCACAATTCCCAGCACGCCGATGGCTAACGTCTGAAAAGTTTTCTCGCGCCAGAACGCGACCAGCACACCCCAACTCGCGGCCGCGAAACCGGTCACCGCGCATAACAGCAACATCCACACAACTTGGGCAATGTCGATGCTGCCCAGCATGTGGATCATCGTGAAAACGGGAATCGACGTGGCCAGCAAGACAACGACCGGCAACGCTCCGGAGAACAGTTTCCCCAGCACCAGTTCATGACTGCGCAGGTCGGTCATCAACAACAGAATGAGAGTATGGCGATCTTTCTCCTGTGCAACACTTCCCGCTGCCAACAACAGGGAGAAGAAGAGCACCAAAGAGATTTGCACCAGTGAGAACAACTGAAACACCAGGCTGCCGAAGCGGGCCACGTCACCAATGTTCTGCACCTGCTGCCAACCGAACGTCGCCTGCCAGGTCGTCCACATCAGTACGAGGAACAGGCCCACGTATCCGGAACGCAACAAATAATGCTTCACCTGTCGCGGCGCGGTCAGCATCTCGCGACTGAAAATTGGTCCGGCGAACAATGCGGTTTTCCTTCGGGCACGCGATGCGGTTCAGGCAATGGGAACATCGATTATACGCCGCGGCCCACTAAAACCGCAAAATCAGTTCGCGACAATTCCAGTCAATCGGACCAATTGGCCGCATCTCATCACCCAAACAGCTTGGTCACCACGTCACCCAGGTAAGGCAACACTTTCAATCGCAAGGCCTCGAAGCTGAAATACCCGAAGAAAGCACACGCCCAGACCATCATCACGAACCGCAACGGACTCATCGTCAACTTACGCGGCAAGATTTTATTGTTCATGTACAACAACACCAGCGAGTACAAGAACATCACCCCGCCGTTCATCGCAGCCGTCGTCACCAATAAAAATTGCGGCTGACTGAATTGTGGGATCCAGATACCGGCCAGCAAAATCATCGAGCCCAGCAGAATCTCGAACCACAGAAAACAGAAATACAACCGGCTGGACGACCAGTACTCGCTGTCTTGCAGGTAATTCACTTTCACGATGTCGGTCGAGATGCGGGCCGTTGCGTCGAGGACGCCCAGTTCGGTCGTCATCAGAATGGCCACGCCCATCACCAGGAAAACGACTTTCAAGATTCCGCCGCCCGTCATGCCTTTCAGCACGGTCGCCTGGCCCCACACGAAATCCATCCCCTCGCCGAACTGGTCCATGCCCGGCTTCAGAACGCCGCTGGAATTGTAAAATAGCGAATGCGAGATCAGCGACATCAAGCACAGGCAAGCGAGGCAGGTGACGAAGAAGCTGAAGAAATGTTCGACGTTGGCCGCCTTCCACCATTGTCGCCAACGGGTCATGTTTTCCGGCGTGTGATGGAAGTGATACCCCACGTCGGAAATCGCCTCATTCTGACCCGTCAACGGGCTAGTGATCCGGCCGATGTAACGGCCCATGCCGTAGCCTTTGTCTTTGATGAAGTTACTCTGCCCCAGGTTCGTACTCCCCCCCGCTCCGGCGAACGCCAACGCGCCCATCACCGTGAGAAACCCCAACCCCGTCGCGTCGAGGTCGGGCATCTCGCCGATGCTCACCGATCCCTTCGCCAAGGCGACCACCGAATCCGGTCGAATGACAATCGCCGAAATTACCACCACCAGCACGAGAATCAGGCCGACCAGAAACACCTGAATCTTCTCGACCGTGTTGTAAACCACCGGCCCGGCCGTCAGTACGATACCCACCAGAAACAGCCCCGCAATTCCCAAATGCGGCACGTACTTCGCCACATACGAGATTTGCCCTTCCGCGTTGTTGATGACCTCCGGCCCGATCATCAACCAACTGAGCATCTGCCCGGCCCCCGTCGCCCAGGCAGGCCAAGCCCACGGCAAAATGTTCAACACCAGCATGATCCACGCCCAATGCGGGCTGAGCCGACAGAACCCCGTGATCGCACTTTCGCCGGTCGCCAGCGTCCAGCGTTCGACTTCCATGTTGATGAAGTACTGCGTGATCACGCCCAGAATGCAGGCCCAGAAGAATATGAACCCCGACTTGTACGTCAGGTAAGGCCACAAAATGAACTCGCCCGAACCGAGCGACAACCCGGCCAACATGATGCTCGGCCCCACCATCTTCCGCCAGGAAAGCGGCAACGGCATATCGCGATACCGCAACGCCGGCAAATGACGATGCGGGATCACCTCGTCGGGAACAAGTTCTTCAGTGGAAGCGGATGCGTCGTCGGTCATCGGGCGATCAATCAAAAAAGAAACGAGACCCGCCCATCAGAACGACCCCCGCCCATTTTTTCCACACCACGCGACAAAACGATCCGCGAGTTACATAGCCGCCGATGCCATCGGCGGCTATGCGGGGGCTAACCGCTCTTGGGCAAATCAAGCAGCTCACCAAACCGTTCGAGGACTTCGATCTTTAGTGGGGAGAACTCGGTGCCGTCGACGGTGCCTGCGGCGACGAGGTCGAACGCTTGTTTCCGAGCTTGCTCCAACAGTTTTTTGTCACGTAC
>Ga0302139_10000626_pt1 | contig 16869 bp, 14 predicted proteins | sample CBN3_331_MG_FD_203104 | JGI IMG/M metagenome (GOLD analysis project Ga0302139, IMG submission 203104) | Marine microbial communities from Western Arctic Ocean, Canada - CBN3_33.1 | ecosystem: Environmental > Aquatic > Marine > Oceanic | place: Canada: Western Arctic Ocean | collected 2017-09-15 | reverse complement strand
GCGATGCCTTGTCAATTAGGGAATTGGGTTGGGTAAAGTCCCTTTATTGAGCTGCTGCCTGTTCCACCGCTGACCAAACACGCCACACGTTTTTATAGCAAATTTTCTCAATATCTTCTTCAGAATAACCCCGCTTCAATAGATGAAAAATAAGGTTGGGGTAAGAAGTCACATCTTTGAGTCCGTAAGGGAGGGAGTCGCCTACGCCGTCATAGTCTGAACCGATGCCCACATGGTCAATGCCGGCCAATTCAACGACATGATCTATATGATCCACCACTTCCGTAATATCGGCGTACATGGGATTTTCTTCATTTACTTTTTTCGCATAAGCGATAAATGTTTCATCGTTCTCCTCTAAACCATTTTCTTTGGCATACGCTTCGATCTTTTCACTGTTGGCCTTGCGCTTATCCTGAGATACCTGTGTGACAAAAGATGAACCATAATTGATTTGAATAACGCCTCCATTATCTTTCAGACGTTTGATCTCAGCATCGCCCATATTGCGTTCCCATCCTGGGGTGAAATACCTGCACGATGAATGTGATGCTATTACTGGGACATCGGTCATGTCCATCACTTGATTTATTACCTCATCGGTTACATGTGAAATATCAACCATGATGCCAACGCGATTCATTTCTTTCACGACTTCTCGGCCAAAAGGACTCAAACCATTCCATGTGCCTGTCGTATCGTAGGATGAGTCACAAATGAGATTATCCTTGGCGTGGGTTAGGGTGATGTATCGAATTCCCCTATCGTAAAAATATTGAACATTATTCAGGTCATCTAAAATGGGGGCACCATTTTCCATACCCATTGGGAGGGCAATCTTGCCATCTCCAAAAATACGGTTTACATCAGCCACACTGAATGCTACTTCAAATTTATCCGGATGATCATTTGCAATACGATGCACAAGCTCAATAAGTGAATCAGCCTTTTCTTTAGCGCCACCTGTTTCCTGGTATGAAGAAGGGACATAGATAGACATGAAAGGCGCATCCAAACCACCCTCTTTTGCTCGGATATAATCAAAATCACCAGTTTCGGTGCGGATTGACAAATCTTCATAACCGTCATTCAGCCGCCATGGCACATCAATATGGCCATCGGTTATGATAAATTTATGGGCCAGTTCGTAGGCCTGTTTTTTTAGAGCCGCATCATTGCTGCAACCTCCGACCAGCATTCCAATCGCAATTAAAAATATATGTTGTATGATCTTCATTTTGTTTCCTTCTGTTTTTTTATTTTATAAACCCGGTATATAAGTGCCTATTTTGGAGGGGTTTCACGGAACGAAGGCCTGGGTTCAGTTAAATGCTTTATAGGTCTTTGATTAATTTTTCCACCAAAGCGGTCTCCGTTTTGTATTCCCCGTTACCACCTCATTCATCGTGGTAGCATCATAAAGCCGGCCATTTATCATGACCATTTCTACCGAATCGGAATTTTGAATATTCTTTAAGGGGTCTTTACCCAGGATGACAATATCAGCCAATTTTCCTTCTTCAATTGAACCAAGATCGTCACCCATCCCTAAATATTCAGCGCCGTTAATGGTTGATGCTTTCAACGCCGCCATAGGGCTCATGCCGCCTTGGGCCATCATCCACATTTCCCAGTGGACACCCATCCCCTGAATTTGCCCATGGGCACCGTTGTTCACCTTAACACCTGCATCGGATAACGCCTTGGCGGCTTTTGCATTTTCAATATGATTCCAATCGTCTTCTTCTATTTTCATCCGTCGCCGTTTTTGGTCCAGCATTTGTTGGGGCATAAATGATTGGAGGCGCGCATGTTCAAAAACATTCATTTTTGAATACCAGTAATTCTCGCCCCAAAGGCCGCCATAGCTCACAATGAGAGTGGGGGTATAGCTCACACCACTTTCACCATAAAGGGTGAGGACATCCTTATATAATGGAGAAACGGGAATAGAATGTTCGATTCCATTATGGCCGTCCGTAACCATGTTCAGATTATGCTGCAGGGTTGAGCCGCCCTCTGGATAGACATGCATATTCAATTCTCTGGCGGCCTTCAGGATCTGCTGCCGTTGCTCCCGGCGGGGCTGATTATATGATTTTACCGAAAAGCCTCCAAATGCTTTAATCCGTTTCAAGGCTCGCTTGGCATCGTCGAATGAATTCACTTCTGCTGTGAAGCCTGTGACTGCCCCATATAATATAGTTCCGGTGGAATAAATGCGTGGGGCCAGAAGTTTCCCGGCTTTTTGCAATTCAGAATTAGCGAAAACCATTTCTGTGTCTCTGCTGGGGTCGTGTGTCGTGGTAACACCAAAAGCGAGGTTGGCAAGATAATGCCAGTTTTGTTCTGATGAAAGGCCGTCCCATTCTAGGCCCATATGGGCGTGAACATCTATGAGACCGGGGATGATGGTCTTGCCATAGGCATCCACCATTTTAGCTTCTTTCGGAATTTTTGTTTTGCTGGTCCCCACTTTTTTAATGCGGTTATTCTCAATGAGGATTACTCCATTTTCAATTACCTCATCCCCATCCATAGTGATGATGGTTGCGCCGGTAATAGCGACTAGGCCTTTGGGTGCTGGCGCGGAGGTAGTCCACCCTAAATTGGTCCCGGATTCAGCAGGATCGGGCAGTGAATCTGGGGCCCCGGGCACAAAGGTAAAAGCATCTTTCAAATCGACGCCGTATAGTTCCGAACCCAAGGTCCAGTGTATAGAATTATTATCGGACCAATGGGGTTCAAACCCGCTCCCCGCTGTAAGTTGTTTTACGGGAACGCTGGCCGTTTTTGGGCCAAGATGAATAGCTTTACCGATCTTAGAAAAAGGGGCCGCATAAACATGAAAGCGGTGATCAAAAAGAACCCAATCTTCATTGGGAGAAAGCATAATTCTGTTGGCATATTTGGATGTAGCCAAAACACGGCGGCCCTGCCCATTCATATCGACACTGTATAATGCACCATTTTTCTTTTCGTACCCCAGAAGTAAAATGCGGGAATCACCAGAAGTGAAACGCGGCTCAGAGCCATCTTTAGTCACCAGTTTTGGTTTGCCACCTTTTACCTTAATCGTATAAATACCCGTTTTGGCTGAATTGTCTCGGCCACGAATCCACGACCCGCCGCCACGTCGATAGGCAAGCTGTGAACCATCCGCAGACCATGATGGATTAAAATAATGGCCAGCCGATACATTCATAAATTTGGGTTTCCCACCATTTGCGCTGATCACTGCTAACCGGCCTTTTTGTTTATCGGACCAAGTAGTGAAGGCGATCTGCTTTCCATCAGGTGACCAAGCAGGAGCATATTCCAACCCATTGTGCTGCTTTGTCAGGCGTTTTCGCCCTGAGCCGTCTGCATTGGCAAGGTAGAGCTTCCCCAACGCATTAAATACAACTTTCTTTCCATTGGGACTTACACGAGTATGGCGCACCACTTTAACATCAAAATCATCCCCGCCCACTTTATTTTTTATGGTAAATGGTTTTGTAATTTCCTGCTCAACCGCGGCTATGAATGGAATTGCTTTTATGTTTGTATTGGTAACGGTCACATTCCAGAAGCCGCCCTTTGCAGTAATGATTATATTTTTCCCATCTGGGGTCCAGCTGAATCCCGGATAAATGCCAAAGATAGCCCATGTTTCTTGGGCATCCCGATTGAGATTGTCAAAAAGCATTCGTTCATTACCGGACGTAATATCTTTTACGAAAAGAGCAGTCTTTAAACCCACCCGTCTGACAAAAGCCAATTGTTTTCCATCGGGGGAAATTTGCGGTGTGGCTGCGCCACCGGGGCCGCCAGTTGCTGTTGTTTTTTCACCTGTTTCTAAATCAATACGGTGAACCGCGTAAATTTGCCCGTAAGGATCGCGGTTATATTGGTATGTCTTCCCGGGGCTCACATCCTGGGAATAGTAGAGATATCGCCCATCTGCACTAACATCCGGCTCACCGGCATCATGTTGCCAATCTCGTCTTTTGTTAATTTGGACGCCTTTACCGCCACTGATGTGATAACGCCACATTTCTCCGGCGCCTAATGATCGTGTATTTACAAAATGTTTACGAGCGATTATATAATTCCCATCTGCCGTAAAAACCGGGTTATTCAATAATCGGAAAGATTCTTTAGACACCTGTTTGGGATTCGAGCCGTTCCGATTCATGATCCAGATATTGTCACCGCCTGACCGATCAGACGTGAATGCGATTGATTTACCGTCCGGGCTATAGGCCGGCTGGATATCCCAGGCAGGCCCACTTGTGAGACGGGTTGCTTTTCCACCGGATAGGGGCATAGTATAGAGATCGCCTAAAAGGTCAAAAATTATTTCTCGCCCATCAGGTGAAACATCCAGGCTCATCCAAGTGCCTTCTGATGTTGTGAATTCAATCGTTTTTGTAGGGCCGTGGCTTTCGTTCACATCCCATTCTTTTTTATCCTGTGTAGGCTCGGCCATGTCGGCCACAGGATCGTTTGGTAAGAATCCGGGGACCGAACAGCAATCCATGTGGATTGCTGAATCTTGGGCAAAGGCCATTGAAAAAACAGACGCTATAAAACCCAGTTTAATTGAACGCATAGAAACCTCCTCTAAAAATTTATCTAATATGTCTGAACGGATAAATAATTGGTGGTGCCCGCTATGCCCATGGGCACACCACCTGTGATGATAAAACGTTCGCCTTTTTCGATCAGTTTTATTTTGTCTAAAACAGCTTTACACACATCAGGAACTTCGTCAACATTTTCGTATTTATCCACTTTAATCGGCACAACTCCCCACACCAACTGAAGGCGACGGAGGATGCGTGCGAACGGCGTCAGGGCGAACAGGTTCGTTTTGGGACGATAGCGCGCGATCATCAGGGCGGTGCTACCGCTATGTGTCATGGTCATGACCACATTGATATTTAAGTCCAGAGCAATTTCGCAGACGGCATGACTAATTGCATCGGCTGTTTTGGTTACCATTTCTGGTAAGAATTTTTGTTGTGAAGGCAGGACCTGCTCTGATTGACCAATCACCCGGTCTAATATCTGAATTACTTCCACGGGATATTTTCCCATGGCTGTTTCCCCTGTCACCATCAATGCATCAACCCCATCAAAAACAGCGTTGGCAATATCGCTTACCTCTGCCCGCGTGGGCGTGGGGTTATCAATCATGGATTCCAAAAGTTGGGTGGCAATGACGATTGGTTTCCCTATAGACCTAGACACGTCTATCATTTTTTTTTGAGCGATAGGAACCTGTTCCGCAGGAATTTCAACCCCCAAGTCACCACGGGCGACCATAATACCATCAAAGGATTCAGCAATGGATTCTACATTATTCAGCGCTTCCCATTTTTCAATTTTCGCCATGACGGGTAGTCGCTTCCCTGCTTCATCCATAATGGCATGAACCTCCTTCACATCATTAGCTGAGCGTACAAAAGAAAGCGCAATCCAGTCAGCCCCTTCTTTTAAAGCCATTTTTAAATCCACGTTATCCTGATCGGTTAAGGGAGGAACATTTAAAGTGATTCCAGGGAAGTTGACTCCTTTTCTTGGTTCAACCAATCCACCAATTTTTGTTTGGCATTTAATGGTATTTTCAGAAATGGCATCTATAACTTCCAATTGGATTCGGCCATCATTGATTAATATAGTATCCCCTTTATTAATATCAGCAAAACTAACCTCTTCTGTAACGCGGATATGACTCCTATCTGCGTCCTTTTCATTGGTAATGGAAATCAGTTGTCCCGATTCCAAAACAAAATTTGGCACCACATCTGTAATGCGAATTTTTGGTCCCGCCAAATCGGTAAGGATGCAGGGGCGTTCTCCATTTTTATGAGAAAGGGACTTGACCAAATTATATAATTTTTGTTTGGAAGACTCATCACCATGAGACATGTTTAGTCGAAAGACGTTCACACCGGAATCCACCATGGATTGTAAGGTCTTTTTATCGTCGCAGGCAGGACCGATAGTTGCAATTATTTTTGTATTATTATTCATTAGTATTGTTTGGGTTTAATTGACAGAATAAGGGACCGATAGCCGAAAGGGAGAAATTTTTGCCTTGAATTTTTTTCCATTATCATATATCATTTCAAAATGACCATGCATCACGCCAAATTCGGTTGGTAGGGGGCAAAAACTGGTATATTCAAATAATTCGCCACTCTTTAAGTGAGGCTGGTTTCCAACGACTCCGGGGCCCCTCACTTCTTCAATATTGCCATTTCCATCCGTGATGTGCCAATAGCGGTTTTTAAGCTGTACCGGTTCATTTCCTTCATTTGTGATGGTAATATGATAGGCAAAAAAGAAGACCGGGCGCGAAGGATCAGACCGCTCCGATATATAGTTGGGTTGAACCACAATTGCAATCTGGTTGGTTTTTGTTTCTGTCATTGCTTTTAAATAGATGTAAAATTACCATTCATTTTATTTCGGAAGCATATGATTCTCAGTAAATTTTCAATAAACAATTAACAGGAATTTTGACATTATGAAACACAGATTTATTTTTAGCTTTACATTGGGGCTGGTTATTTTCGCCGGCTGCAGTCTAGTATCCAATCAATCACCAGGAGAGAATCTTAATCCGGAAATCACGGCGAATGAAATATTAGATCACATAAAATATCTATCGGACGATAAACGCGAAGGCCGCTTCCCCGGATCAAAAGGATCTCAAGAAGCAATTGAATATATTGTGAATCATTTTAAAAAAGATGGCCTTGAACCAGCCGGGTCCAATGGATTTTTGCAACCATTTGAGTTTATAATCGGAATTGATTATGGCGAAGTAAACCAATTAGAAATTGACGACACCATCTATGAAAAGGAGATAGATTATATTCCATTAGAATTTTCTTCCAGCTCCGCTGTGGAATCAGATATTGTTTTTTCTGGATATGGCTTTAGTATTGATGATTCCGTTCAGTGGAACGACTATGCAAATAGTGATGTGGAAGGGAAGTGGGTTTTGGTATTTATAGATGGCCCAGACAGTGATAGTCCCCATTCCAATTTCGCCAAACATACACCCCTCCGAAAAAAAGCCATGCTTGCCAGAGACAATAAAGCGGCTGGGATTCTATTTGTGAATCAAGCCGGGGATGATGATAAATTAATTCCCTTAAAACATTCACCCAATTCGACAGCAGTTGGAATTTCAGTATTGCATATTTCCCGATCAATTGCAGATGGTTTGGTTGGTGGGCGATTGGAAATCCTTCAAAAAGAATTGGACGAAAAATTAGCACCGAACTCATTTCCAATTACCCAAAGGGTAAACGCTGAAGTCAGTCTAAAAAAAGAAATAGTCGAAGTGCCTAATGTTTTAGGTATGATACGTGGAAGCGATTCGGTTTTAAAAGATGAATATATCGTTATTGGTGCTCATTTTGATCATTTGGGATATGGCGGAGGCGGATCAGGATCATTAGCCCCGGATTCGGCAGTGGTTCATAATGGTGCCGATGATAATGCTTCCGGGGTTGCGGGCATATTGGAATTAGCTGAGAAACTATCATTCAATAAAAAATTACTCAAACGATCCATTATACTAATGGCATATAATGCAGAAGAAGAGGGGCTTTTAGGTTCCAAGTATTATGTGAATAATCCTACGATAGATTTATCATCTGTGATCGCCATGATTAATATGGATATGATAGGGCGGATGTCTGACAATAACGTGACCATTGGCGGCACAGGGACTTCACCGGGGTTTGAAACGCTTTTAAATGACGCGAATGAAAAGAAAAAAATTCAACTAAAAATGAGTCCAGAAGGGTACGGGCCCAGCGACCACGCCAGCTTTTATATAAACGATGTTCCCGTTCTTTTCTTTTTCACCGGCACCCATGAGAACTATCATAAGCCTAGCGATGACTGGGAACACATTAATGCGACAGGTGAAAAACAGATTGTTGATTTGGTTTATGATTTGACCATTAAATTAAGCAGTCTTGATGAAAAACCAGCTTTTACTGAAGCAGGTCCAAAGGAGCCAAACCAAACAAGGAGAAGTTTCAAAGTTACTTTTGGCGTTATACCATCCTATGGCAGCCAAGAAGAAGGCATGGAAATTGACGGGGCGAAAAAGGAAGGCCCGGCCGGAAAAGCAGGGATGGAAAAAGGCGATGTTATTATTGAAATTGGTGGTAAAGAAATCAAAAATATTTACGATTATATGTATCGCTTAGGAGAACTAAAACCCGGGGACGAAGTTGAGGTAAAAATTAAAAGAAGGGAAAAAGTATTATCCCTGAAAGTTACTCTTTAAAAATATTTTTCTTTAATTCATCCCGCAATTCTAAAACAGCCTTGACATAATTATCAGCGTGATTATAAGCATAGACTGATTTATACACCTGTTTTTTATCAGCGTTATTTGAAACAGGGTAACCATTTTTCACTAAATAATTTCCCACACTTGCAAAGACATCAGCCCATGCATATGGTTGACGGACGCCATCACCATTTCCATCGACCGCAAAGGCATTAAAGCTGGATGGAATAAATTGTCCATATCCAAAAGCGCCCGCATAGGATCCTTTGATTGAATGGGGTGGAATACTATCTGCATAACAATATTCAAGGTAAGCAATCATTTCTTTGGTCGCCCATTTTTTCCGTCGGGGCATTTTTGCTATTTGGGTATATAAGGCATTAAAAACAGTAAACTGCCCCCGGTGTCGGCCGTAATTGCTTTCCACACCAACAATGCTCAATATAAGGAATGGATCCATACTAATTTGGATAGCAACAGCATTGAGATTTTTTTTATGCTGAGCATAAAAATCCGACCCCTTTTGAATCCGGGAATCTGTGACAAATAATTTACGGTAGTCGGTCCAACTTTTCTTTTCGTATGGTTTCGCAAAACGATCTAAAATTTTATTGTGAATTTCGATGCCGCTATGAGAAAAAGTTTCATTTAAAAACGACTCGGGTATACCTTTTTTTAAGGCGTCAGATTTAATTGCAGATAGTACTGAGTCTTGCGGCCCGGCCCATAAAAAGGAAAAGACAAATAGGGGTATTAATCGATCCATTCAGCAATGAATATATTGGTGTCACCCGGTTTGGCCTGGTTTCGGTTGGAGGCAAAAACAAAATATTTTCCATTGGGACTGAACATGGGAAAACCGTCAAAGCCGTCAAAATACGTAATTTGTTCCATATTGGTTCCATCAACATTCACGGCCCAAAGATCAAAATTTCGACCTTTTGGATCGACTTTGTTGGAGCAAAAGACAATGCGCTCATCGTTGGGATAAAAGAAGGGTGCAAAATTAGCACCCTTGTTGTGGGTGACTTGAACCTTTCCAGTTCCATCCGTATTCATGACTCTAATCTGCAGATTCATGGGACGAATCATGCTGTCGGCGATTAATTTTTTATAATCGGAAATTTCTTTTTCTGTTTCGGGATAAAAAGCACGCCAGACGATTTTTTTACCGTCATGGCTAAAAAACGGTCCCCCGTCATAGCCAAGTTTATTCGTAAGCATCCGTTTATCGGATCCGTCCGTATTCATGGTCCAGACTTCTAAATCACCAGAAACCAAGGATGTATAAACAATCCGGCTTCCGTCTTCAGCGATGGTGGCTTCCGCATCATAACCCGTTTCTTGTGTAAGTTGCTCCAGGGCGCTGCCATTCAGATTGGCTCTAAAGATATCAAACCCTTCATGCAGTTTCCATACGTAACCCAGACTATAATCCGGCGGTGGCGGGCAGGCTTTATCCACATGGTGGGTGGAAGCATAAACAATTTTTTCATTTTCAGGATATTGAAAATACGCACAGGTAGTGACACCATCTCCAGTGGATACCATTTCAGAGTTACCGCTTTCAATATCCATAATATAAATTTGATCACAAAGACCTCGGCCATCGTGGGATTGAAAAATCAGTTTTTTGCTATCAGAACTAAAGTACGCCTCTGCATTTTCACCCCCGAACGTGAGTTGTCGCAAATTTTTAAAATGGCTCTCTTTCGGTAAAATATGTTCATTTGCACTCCCGTCAACTAATGTGGGATTGTTAATCACCGCTTGCCACCGCAATAGGGCCAAAAAGCCAATAACGATGAGGACTACAATTAAATAATGTCGTTGTTTTGTATGTGACATGTGAAATATTCCTATTGATTTCAAGCCCCTAATTTATAAGGAATTGAAATAAGGAAAAATAATGAAAGTGAGCTTTTCTATTCATATTTTCCAAAATGGGAAGCCGGATCAAGATGATTCTCGCCCTAGCATTAATATGCATTAGCACTGCCGCCGTTTTTGCAAGGATGATCCGGGATGTATCCCCGGTTGCAATGCGTTTTTGGCGAATGGCTATTGGTGCCGGAGTTACTTTGGTCGGATTGTATATTTTAGTAACAAAACATTAATGATATGGGGGAAGAAAAAGGGAACCCCTATAATTTATTTTGTAATCGAAATTTCTCTATGAATGAATGTCCTCGGTACACCCCATGGAATTCATCTGGAAGGAGAGCACCAATTCGGCACATAACCCTATCCCCAATTTCTTTGAGAGCACCTGTTTTTTTGGTTCGGTCCTTCGGCAAAGAATAGGGGCCGAATGGTTTTCCAATATTAATCCGGACTTTGGGTCGAACACCCCGCAAAAGACTTGACCAAATATTCCCAATATTCCCATTAATACCAATCGGTACGATTGGAACCTGCATGGTTGCGGATAGATAAACCACACCATCTTTTGCTGGCCGCAACTCATTTGAAAGGGAGTTGCCTTCAGGGAAAATTGCGAGTATTTCCTTATTCAAAAGGGCTTTTTTTGAAGATTTAATTGTAGAGGGCCCTAGCCGTTTTCGGTTGGTGGGAATAAAACCATACAGCCAAATGGCCCAGTAATTATACCAATCTATAATTTGATCGCTTGCCCCGAGAAAATTAATTGGGCGACGTACAGCATAAATCACAAAGGGGGGATCCACTAAATTAAAATGATTAATGGCAATAATAAATGGTCCTTCTTTGGGCAGGTGATGTCGCCCGTGGACAGTGACTTTTGCCACAAGGGAACCGAGCAATAATCCGAAATAAGTTGCCCAATATCGCACCCACTTTGGCCGCGGTTTAAATAAATCAAGTTTGGTCTGGACACTCAACTCATTGGGGGAATTGATTCAAAATATATCCAATACAGGCGCTGAGTTTTTTGGCAAATGGAATATGTAAAAATTCATTCGGTCCATGGGCGTTTGATTCAGGGCCCAGCACGCCTGTAACCACAAATTGCGCTTCCGGAAATTTTTCACCGAGCATGGCCATAAAAGGAATAGTCCCCCCTTCTCCCATAGCCAAAGCCGGTTTACCATAGAATGAATCTGACGCTTCTTGAATGGCACAATCAAGCCAGGAAGAGAGCTTGGGGGCATTCCAGCCATTGGCAGGCTCTTCCCATTTCAAATGTACGGTTGCGTCAGATGGGGGATTATTTTTTAATACTTTATCGATGGCGGCCATGGCCCTGTGGCAATCCACATCTGGTGGGAGACGAAATGAAAGCTTCATTGTTGTATATGGCCTTAAAACATTCCCCCCATCTTTTACGGCAGGGATACCATCCATACCCACATAAGAAAGGGTGGGCACCCATGTGCGACGCAGTGTTCCTTTTATAGGATCATCGGTGGAGGGGGTCATTTTTTTATGCCAGGGAAAGGCCTCTGTTTTGCCGCCCAGCGCCGACACCATTTTTTTCACCTCATCAATGCGATGATCGGGAACATTGGTATGGAGGGCATCCACTATAATTTCCCCGGAGACCTCATCTTCAATCCGGGAAAGTAATTGTCTCAGAATGCGAAAAGAGGATGGCACCAATCCGCTGGCACTGCCGGAATGGACACCTTCTTTCAGGACATCCACCCTGAGTTCACAGGCAACCATTCCCCGTAATGATACGGTGGTCCAAAATTGTTCATAGTTACCAGCGCCCGAGTCCAAACAAACAACCAAATCTACCTTCCCAATAATATCAGCATATTCATTTATATAATAAGGGAGATCTGGGGAACCGCTTTCTTCACAAAATTCAATTAAAATTACAATTCGAGGGAGGGCAAGCCCCTGATCTTTAAGTGCTTTTATTGTTCCAAGTGATGCAAACAATGCATAGCCATCATCGGCACCGCCGCGACCGTAGAGTTTGTCGTCTTTCATCACGGGCTCCCACGGGCCAAACCCTTCATTCCAGCCTTCCATCTCCGGCTGTTTATCCAAATGTCCATACATAAGGATATTGCCTTCCCGTTCTCCTGGGATTTCAACCATAATAACCGGCGTCCGCCCATCCAATTGTTTTATATGCAGCGTACTTTCTTTTGGGCGATGTTTCTCGGTCCAATTCACGGCTAAATTGAGAACCTTTTTCATATGACCGGTCTTTTCCCAATCCGGATCAAATGCCGGTGATTTATTGGGAATTTTGATATATTCCGTTAATGTAGGTGTGATTTCTTTATCCCAGAATTGATCTAAATAAGACTGAAGTTGTTCTGTTTTCATTTAAATATCCAAATTTATGAGTAAAATAAGTGTCAGTAGTTTAAAGAAATTAAGGGATTTTATCTTAGTGGTAATTAGTCATTTGTTCAAAAACTGAGGATGGCTGTTGCCACCACTCCCACTTGTCCTCTAATAGTCAAGCAGCCTGCCCGACCGACCGAGTCATTCAGGCGGGGGGTACTTAACAAAGATTATCGTTGATATATAATTTTCCCATGTTTAATGTAAATAGTCAGTTTATTATAATTAGAAATTAAAAAAGCCCCGCGTAAGCAGGGCATTTTTAATCATCTTACATTCAGGATTGATTAGAACGGTAGGTCGTCTTCATCATCGCCATCGGTAGTAACAGGCGCGGCCTGTCCTTGTTCGTTTTGATTCTGTCCTTGTCCTTTTTGATTATCGATTCTGCGCCCAAGCATGGTAAATATATCACAGATGACTTCTGTGGTATATCTTTTTACCCCATCCTTGTCTTCCCAATTACGGGTCTGGAGTTTTCCCTCTAGATAGCATAGTTGACCCTTTTTCAAGAGTTCACCAGACATTTCTGCAGACTTACCAAACATAACACAACGATGCCATTCAGTTTTATCCTGAAGCTCACCGTTGGCATCACGCCAGGTTTGATTGGTTGCCAGATTGAAGTTGGCCACGGCTGTGCCTGACGGCGTAAACCGTGTTTCCGGATCGCCACCCAGGTGTCCAACCAACACCACTTTATTTACACTTCCTTTTTGCATAACGTACTCCTAACTTGTTTTTATTCGTTATTTACGCGTGTGTTTAATTCTACGACCCCACAATAATAAATGTCAATATATATTTTTGAAAAAGGGCATATTCAAGAGAATAAAATAATTTAATTGCCCTTCTTTTTATGCCATAATTTCTTTAAAGCTAAGGCGCCACCAGCTGCAGCTAATATACCGATTCCACCAATGGGTGCCTGATTGGGCTCGTCGGGGAACGTGGGCTGGGCCAAGAGCAACGTTAGGTTGATGATTACCATGGTATACATTGTTTTTTTCATAACGACTATCCTTCTATTTAATTAACACAAGTTTATTTACTTTGATTGTTGATCCCGATTGAAGTTGGCAGAAATAAAGGCCCGATGGGAAATGATTACCATTCCAACGCGCCGAATGGTTTCCTGCTGGAAAAACCTCATCAATAATGGAATCAATTTTTTGTCCCCTTACATTATATACATCCATTTTAACTATGCCGCCATTTTCCAATTCAAATTCAATGGTTGTTGTTGAATTAAATGGATTTGGGTAGGCAGGGTAAAAGCGAAAGCGGCTGGGCGTTGAATGGGTATTTAAATTGGTTTTATCAAAAACAACCATAAATCGAGGGATGCCAAGTGGGGGATAAACAGAAATGCCCCTCAAATTTTTGACAAATGATCCCTTTTTATTAATTCCGACAATTAGCGAATCACCATTAACTAGTTTAACAGACTCATGGCTAGTTGTATCCAAAATATAAATAGAAACGCCTTTAATCATATTGGATAAATCCCAGGTTATTTTTACAGCACCTTCCTGAGTAATAAACCCATCGTAATTTGGTTTCAGCAAAAGGACATCCAAGGGGGTTTGAACGATCCCCTGCCATTGTAAAGGCAGGTTAATAATATCAATGGCGGTTGAATTAATAAATGTCATAGCAGTCAAATGTTTTTTCTGATCCAATGGCATTAGCTTATAGGCATCCATTTTATCTTTACCCAACTTACCAGAGGAAGAAAATGAAAAATATGTTTCTGTCTTCATCCCATTAGATTCAAAATAAAGCACGACACTGCCTGTCCGTGGTGATATAGTTTTGTAAAAAGTGCCTGCAGAGCCGGTCATGCAGTTCGATTTAAAATCAAAGGAAGTATCGCCACTACCAGCCTTAACCCAAAACCCTTGGTAGGGCGCGATTAATCCATTGACCAAACCACCCGCTATCCCATTCCAAGTTTTGTAGGAAGAGCTTGCATCATCCCAAACAGATACGGATGTATTGAACCCACTATTGTCGCTAAAAAGACCATCAGCATCAATTGTGGATTCAAATGGGTTCCCCAATAGGTTCCATTCGGATGCGGTTGTAGAAACTGAAACAGTTGGTGTGTTTTCTGTACCGTTGATATTTAAATAAACCGGCAGATCATTATCACCATCATTATCAACATCGGAGAAAACGTAAGCGAGCACACCTGTCCCAGCCGAATAAGTTGCAGTGGTCAAGTTTGAAATAGCACTCCATGCTCCACTGGCAGGATTGAACGTCCAAACATTTGCATCGCCGCTGGATTCGTCAGCACCTGTCATTCCTTGGGTCCAGAGTGGAGAGAGGAGGTCATCGTATACTTGTCCCGCCACAGGACTCGAAAACATCCGGAAACCCGCATCTCCACTCACGGCTTGTCCGATTGTGAAAGAACCAGAAAGGGAAGAATATGCTGACGTATTTTGACCATTATAATTACTAACCTGGGAAACCCAATAGCGAAAATCTGACTTTGTTCCCTTAGAACCATTAGACGAATCGTACTGGTAATTGTCCTTTGTTGACAACGAAACCAAAGTATTATCTCCTGTAGACAAAGCTGACGGTATGTAAGAATTATTCGCGGTCGCAGATCCGTTTGTAATCCAAGAAGTTCCTTTTGCCCAGCCGATACCATAAATAAATGTCGGGGAGGATGAACTGCCCTGAAATACCAATATATTGTCGCCACTGCCTGAAGGATTAAATCCTGCATCCTCAGTGCTCCAGTCTCCAGAAACTGTTCCCGAATAAGATAAAATTGTACCCGCCGTTACGGCGGAACCTGCAGTGTATTTTAAGGTACCCTCACTTGATTTTAATGCGGATCCATTCCAGGCATTATCTGAAAAACATATAACTGTATTAGCAGAAATATCCACAAGGGGAACGAAATCGAAGTTTTTATCACCATCTGCATTAACTGTGACAAGAATGAGGTCGCCTGCGGAAAGGGTAGACTGCGCCGACAGTATTTCCTGATACGCAAAAAGCAAAAGAGGAAACCAAATATATTTAAAATTGTCCATAACACATGTACAAAGTGCTATGTTGATACCCTTGGTTGTGGTCAATAGGGCTTAAAGCCTATCCCAAACTGCTATATATATAAGGATTAAGTCAATGGATTAATTCAGTTACCAGATTTTAGGAATGAGCGCTTTTCTTTCTTTTGGATATTCAATAAAATTTTCTTTATACCAGAGGTGGTTCGCTCTGGCGCGAGGGACCAAATTGGCTACACCCCAAACAGCGAATGAGAATCCGGCTAAAGACCAGGTAGCCAAAGCCCACCCCCACCATTCTAAAAGTTCACCTAAATAGTTTGGGCAGGATACCCATTTAAACAATCCGCCCTGTGGAATTTTATAACCCGTTGCTCCATTAACACGCAGGCCAAACAGCATATTATCCGATTTAATATTAATGCCCATTCCAGCAATAAATAGAATCACGCCTACAATGAACTGGGGGCTGTATAGCCACTCAATGGGGTAGGGGTGATGAAGACTAAAGAGCCATTCCGCATTAATCCAGGAATTGACGCTGTTAAATCCAATGGCAAAGAAGATAATACTGACAGGCATTTTTTTGCCGGCAATCTGGGCGCGCGCCGGCCAGACCCAGCTGCGATGAATATAATGAACGATCCATAAAATGTAAAAAATGATCCCCACGGGGTCCGCAAGATTCCATCCCGAAGCCCCAATGCCGAAGAAGACAGTCATGACAATAATGCAGGGGGATTCCATAAAAATCCACCCCAATCGCGCCGGGATTGTGGGCCCCCAACCGGGCCGCTCATGGCGGCCATAAGGGGCACGAACAAACATGAGCAAAATAAATGTTCCTGCTGCAATACCCAGCCATATCCAGATGGTTAATTCATATTGCCATTCGTTAATCAGCATACATTACCTTTTACATATCCCCTTATCCATCATCCACCTTACTGTATCTTTTATAGTATCGGTTAATGGTCGTGAGGTATGGCCCAGCGCCTGTTGTGCCAATGTGCCGGGAATATCTTTGCATTGAACAGCCAGGGCGTGAAGGCTTCCCCGACTAAAAGAGGGGCGTTTCCCAGTGAGTTTTGATTTCATAAAATCAAAGGGGAGGGCCGAATATGCAGTCCAAAAAGGAAAAGCATAAAAGGCGGTTCGATATCCTACCATATCTGTAATAATATCTGAAATGTCTCGAAACGATGCCCATTCACCGGGGACGATATAATGTTGTCCCTTCATTCC
>Ga0302139_10000623_pt1 | contig 16918 bp, 10 predicted proteins | sample CBN3_331_MG_FD_203104 | JGI IMG/M metagenome (GOLD analysis project Ga0302139, IMG submission 203104) | Marine microbial communities from Western Arctic Ocean, Canada - CBN3_33.1 | ecosystem: Environmental > Aquatic > Marine > Oceanic | place: Canada: Western Arctic Ocean | collected 2017-09-15 | reverse complement strand
GCAAACAACGACCGCCGCCCCGTTACGGTTTTTCTGCGGGGGCTGATAAACCGTGACTGTCGGCTGGGTGACATTCGACAGGCGAATGACCGGCTTGGTTCCTCGCGGCGGCAGGGCGGATTCCTCGCCGATGTCACCTATCTCACCGGGAACCTTGCCCGGCCAGACCTTGAAGACGGGACGTTTCTCATCGGCCAGGCCGGTCGCGGCACAGATCAGTGACAAAGCAATCGCCACGAGGAAACGGTGTACGGTCATGGGGGAATCTCCATTGAAAGTTCGAGACTGATGTTGTTGGCATAATTCAGTCTATCGTGTCGCACACCGTGATGGTACGCGGCGGATCGTTCGTGATGCACCGGTATGGCGAACCCCTACAGCGACTCGTTAGAATGAAGGAGCACACGGGCCGGTTTGCCCGTGAGTTATTAACGCCGGTGTCTCTTCTGGAGGGCCAGTCATGGGCGATCCTCGACAAGACGATGAATGTCCGGATCTCGTCAGCGAATGTCGTGACGAACTCGATCGAGAGCTTGTTCCCGTCGACGAAGACGATGTGGAAGCTGAGATCGACGAGGAAATGGAGCTGCTGAAGAAGCCCCCCTGCAATGAACGGTCGGCGAAACGCGAACTGCTCGAACAACCGCTGGATGAAGAGGTCGAGTAGCGATTGTGGGTCGTCCGCTTTCCGTCGTCGTGGCAGAGCACTTACAATACGGGGAAATGATCGATGCCCCCAAATGTCATGGAGCGACCATGCCGACGTACTCTTTAGGTCGTAGCATCTTGTTGCCGTGTGCGCTCGCCGCGATCACCGTTTGGGGATCGGGCATTGCCCATAGTCAGACCAAGCAGCCGGCCAAGCCTTCACCAGCCGATCTCGAATTCTTCGAGAAAGAAGTCCGCCCGATTCTGGCGACGCATTGCTTCAAATGTCACGGACCGAAGAAGCAGGAAGCCGAGTTGCGGCTTGATTCGCGCGCGGGTGTTCTCAAAGGTGGTGAAACCGGGCCGTCCGTCGTACCGGGCAAGCCCGAGGCAAGCGAATTAATCACCGCGATCAATTACGACGCCGACGGTTTTCAGATGCCCCCAAATGGCAAACTGAAGGCGAATCAGATCGCCGTGTTGACCAAGTGGGTGAAACTTGGTTCGCCATGGCCTAATGAAAAACCGGTCGGGCCGGTGACTGCGAAGCCGAATGAAATCGACATCGCCGCGCGGGCTAAGCATTGGTCGTTTCAACCGATCGTTCGTCCTGCCCCACTGGCTGTTCGGCGTGGTGCTTGGCCTCGTAATTTGGTCGACACGTTCATTCTCAAGAAACTTGAAGACGCCAAGCTGACACCAGCCGGTCCGGCGAGTCAACGGACGCTGTTACGGCGGGCGACCTACGACCTGACTGGTTTCCCACCGACACGCGATGAGATCGTCAACTTCCTGGCGGATAATTCGCCGAACGCTTACGAGAAAGTCGTCGAGCGGTTGCTCGCTTCACCACGTTACGGCGAACGCTGGGGGCGACATTGGTTGGACCTTGTCCGCTTCGCTGAAACCGCCGGCCACGAGTTCGATTTCCCCATCCATCACGCCTGGACCTACCGCGATTACGTTGTCCGCGCGCTGAACGACGACGTGTCCTACGACCAATTCGTTCGCGAACACGTGGCGGGCGACTTGCTGAAATCTCCGCGACGGAATTCCGCCGAGGGCTTCGACGAATCGGTGATCGGGACGGCCTTCTGGTGGTTCGCGCAGGGCAAACATTCCCCTGTCGACATTCGAGCCGAGGAGTGTGACACCATCGACAACCAGCTCGACGTCTTCGGCAAAACATTCCTCGGCCTGACCGTCGGTTGCACACGCTGTCACGACCACAAGTTCGACCCCCTCACGATCCGCGACTACTACGCCCTGTCCGGCTACCTGCAAAGTTCGCGTCAGAACTACGCGATCATCAATTCGCCGAGCGAAACGAGCATTCCGGCAGCCAACATCGCTCGGCTTGTGAGAGACAACCGGGAAACCGTCGCTCGATACTCGGCTGACCGATTGCGCCCGGTCATCACGGCGATAACCGAAAACGGTGCAGTGACGAAAAACGAAATTGACCAAGCCGACGTGTTGCAGTTCATGTTCGACACGGCTGTCCGCAAGACGGCTACGAAAACTCTTGACGATCCGTTGCACCCGTGGGCCATGCTTGTCAATTCGCCTGATGCAGCAAAGTTCATGCAGCAGAAGAATGTCATCATCGCTCGCTGGCGAAAACAACTCGCCGCGCAGCAGCCAGTCGGTGATGCAACTGTGTTCGAGGATTTTTCTTCGGGCAATTACGCTAACTGGTTCGTCACCGGGCAGGCCTTTGGATCGCGGCCGACCACTGCGGGCGATCTCCGACTCCGGCGACCGATCTGGGAGTTGTCGCCAGACGGACTGGCCCACAGTGGTCTCCTTTCGCCGAAACTCGAAGGCGAACTCCGCTCGAAAACCTTCACCATCAAGCAGCCGGTCATCTGGTATCGCATTGCGCGCTTCGGCGGCAAACCCAGTCCCGGCCGGTCGAACAAGAACGGGCAGCTCAACCTGATCGTCGATGGGTTCCAGTTCATCAAGAACCCACTGTACGGCATGCTTTCGATCAACCTGAAGAACGACGGCGTCTTTCGTTGGGTTCGACAAGATGTCAGGAAGTTCGTTGGCAAGAACGCTTACATTGAACTCATCGACGAAGATGGGGGTTACATTGTTCTCGATCAAATCCGCTTCGGGTCGACCAACCCACCACCGACACGACCGAACGCACTCGTGCTCGGTCTGCTCGAACGCAAGGATGTCGACACGCCCACGAAATTGCGTGCCGGCTACGGCCGCCTGTTGTTACGAGCGCTCGAACATTGGTCGAATGGCACGCTGTCCAAGGCTAACAACGCCGACGACCTGGTTGCGCTGCTCGACTGGATGCAGCAGCGGCAGTTGTTCGACAAGACCGTGAAATCGACTCCACCCATCGAACAAGCGGTCGCGAATCTCGTTGGAAAGCTCAGCGTGGCCTCGAACGCCATTCGCCCCGCGCAACGGGCGTTGTCGATCGCTGACGGCAGTGGCGAGAACGATCACGTGTTGATTCGCGGTAATCATCGCAAGCCTGGCGAGAAAGTTCCGCGTCGGTTCTTTGAGGTCTTTACATCCACCGACCCGGATGCGGAACAACCAGGGAGTGGTCGTTTGCAACTCGCCGACAAGATGACAGCCGCCGAGAACCCGCTGTTGGCCCGTGTGATTGTCAACCGCCTTTGGCATCATCACTTCGGTCGCGGAATTGTGGCGTCGCCCGACAACTTCGGCGTTCTCGGGCAGCTTCCTTCGCATCCGAAACTGATCGACTGGTTGGCGTCTGAATTGAAACGCCGCGATTGGTCGATCAAACAAATGCACCGGCTAATCATGCTCTCTTCGACGTACCGCATGACGAGCGACATTACCAGCGAACAGACAGAGACCGCCGACCCGACCAACTTGTTGTGGCATCGCATGGCGGTCAAACGCTTGGAAGGAGAGATTATCCGTGACGCGCTCTTGTCGATTTCCGGTCGCGCTGACGGGAAGATGTTCGGGCCGGGCGTGGTGCCGCATCTGACATTGCACATGGAAGGTCGTGGTCGTCCGCGCAAGTCGGGGTCGCTGGATGGCAACGGTCGTCGCAGCATCTACATCAACGTGCGACGTAATTTCCTCACCCCCATGTTTCTGGCCTTCGACTTTCCCACACCGACCGCCACCACCGGACGTCGCAGCGTGAGCAATGTTCCCGCGCAAGCACTCACAATGATGAATAATCCGTTCGTGCTGCAACAGGCGCGTGTGTGGGCCGAGCGTTTGCTCGCCGATGCAGCAGCCACTCCCAACGACCGCATCGCCCGTGCTTATGAAATGTCACTGGGGCGTCTCCCGACCGTTCAGGAAAGCAGGGCCGCCATTGCGTTTCTCGAAGCTCAAGGCCAGGAATACAACGGAGCAAACGACGTGCGAACCTGGACTGACTTTTGCCATGTGCTGTTGAACGTGAAGGAATTCGTGTTCGTGCAATGACAAATCGGTCCTCGATTCAACAAACAGCGATCAACCGGAACAACGCGAGTCACCAGCCATTATGCGATACCCACAACACAACTCATTTCCGATTTCGCGTCGTCACATGCTTTCCCAAGCCGCCAACGGTTTTGGAGCGGTGGCCCTAGCAGCGATGATGTCGGAAGCTTCACAAGCCGCACCCCTCAACCCGATGGCTCCCAAGGCTCCGCATCACAAGCCGCGGGCGAAAAGCATTATTTTTCTCTACATGGACGGGGGGCCGAGTCATGTTGACACGTTTGACCCGAAACCGCGTCTGGCCAAGGAGAACGGCCAGAAATTCAAGATGAAGGTGCAGGCGACGCAGTTCGACAACATCGGCAACGTGCTGAAAAGCCCGTGGGAATTCAAGCAGCATGGCGAGAGCGGGCTGCCAGTCTCGGCGTTGTTCCCGCATTTGGCAACCTGCATGGATGACCTGTGCGTTGTGCGTTCGATGACGTCGGACTTCTCCGAACACACCAACGCAAACTACTTTCTGCACACAGGCCACGGCTTGCAAGGCCGCCCCAGTATGGGATCGTGGGTGACCTACGGGCTGGGCAGCGAATGTCGCGACTTGCCGGGGTTCGTTGCCATCAATGGCGGATTGATTCCTCCAGGCGGACTCGATTGTTTTCACAACGGCTTCCTGCCGGCCAGCTATCAGGGATCGGTTTTTAAAAGTGGTGCGGTTCCCGTGGCCGACATCATTCGTGCCGAGCCGACAGATGCCGCCCAGCGACGCAAGCTCGCCTTGATGCGCAATTTTGATCGCGGTGTGCTAAGTCGTGTCGGCCGACATGATGAACTCGAGTCAGCCATCGCCAACTACGAACTCGCCTTCCGCATGCAGACGGCCGTTCCCGACCTGATGGATGTCGGCAAGGAAACCAAGGCCACGCAAGATGCCTATGGCTTATCCGACGAATTTCCCCATACCCGCACGTACGGTCGGAACTGCCTGGTGGCACGGCGTCTTGTCGAGCGGGGTGTGCGGTTTATCGAACTCACTTGCCCGCGCGTCGCCGGAGACCGTTGGGATCAGCATGGCAACCTCAAAGATGGTCACACAAAGAACGCCCGCGCCGTCGACAAACCAATCACCGCGCTGATCAAAGATCTTAAGAGTCGCGGACTACTCAAAGACACGCTGGTCGTCTGGTCGGGAGAATTCGGTCGGACACCGATGGCCCAAGGGCGAAACGGCCGGGACCATAACCCGTTCGGCTTCACCTTCTGGATGGCGGGAGGCGGCGTGAAAGGTGGAACGAGTTACGGTGCCACCGATGAATACGGCTACTACGCCGTCGAGAACAAACTCGACATTCACGACATGCACGCCACAATGCTGCACCTGCTGGGCATGGTGCATACGAAACTCACGTTCCGCTTCAGCAGCAGAGACATGCGACTGACCGAGGTCGCCGGCCGGGTGATTCACGACCTCATCGCGTAACTCGGATTTCGTAGCGACATATACCAGCCCGAAGCGCAAGCGAGTGTGTCCTGCATGGCTCACTCGCTTGTGCTTCGAGCTGGTATTGTCTCTTATTTGTCGTCCGCTTTCTTCGCGTTCTTTTTCTGCGCAGCCAACAGCAACTCGTAGTGCAAGCGGCCGACGTGCCACATGTACTTCGGCCCGTAACTGGCACGCGGCCCCCATTTGTTGGCGGTTGCTTCCCGCAGATGGATGATTGCCTTTATCGGGTTCTTCTCGACCGCGTAATTCAGCCCGATGTAAAGCTGCGCGTAACAAAGCCGCACCTCGCGGGCCTCGTCGTCGATTTTCGCATCGGCGATCTGCTTGAGAATCGCATCCGGCGTGATGTCGCCCGCGAACAGTTTGTAGACCGACGGAAACGGTTCACGGTCGTCCTTTTTGTACTTCAGTAAACCCTGTCTCGCCTTTTTCTGCCCGTAGGCTTTGTGTTGCGACAGGTAACGCCAGATACCGTTCTCGCGGTCCACATCGTCAAACGAATGATAAATCTCGAACTGATGCGCGGCCTGTTTGTATTTCTCCGCGTAGAAAAAGGCGATGCCCCGCCGCCAGTGCGACGCGTCGCGTTTCGGATCGAGTTCGACCATCTTCTCGTAATTAGCAACCGCTTCCTTGAACTTCGCACGAAAAAAGTAGGCATCGCCCCGTTGCGAATAGAGCCCCACTTCGCGCGGCGACTTCTCAATCTGTTTCGAGAGAGCCTCGATGCTGGCATCGAATGTTTCAGCAAATTCGTCACGCTGCTTCTTCGACAGAGGATGATCATCCGCCATTGTCGGCCTCTGTGCGAGGAAGGTGAAAACCGTCGCCAGCAGCATGCATCGAAGAATCATCGCAACCGTCTCCGTCAACCGAATTTAAGACCGCTCCACAGGACTCTATCGAAATTGGTTCCCCTGTGAAAGTACCGAGACATTCCCTCATGAATCGAGTACCTTGGCAAGCCCACAACGAAACCTGCACCGAATGACAAGGCCGTCGGCATGAAACGTCTTGAAAATAAAACTGTTATCGTGACCGGCGGAGCGGCTGGAATCGGCCGGGCCACCTGCCTGCGATTTGCCGAAGAAGGGGCGGCGGTCGTTGTGGCGGATATCGATGAGGTGGCCGGGCGAACGACGGTCGCCGAGATCACTGAAGTCGGCGAGCAATCGTTGTTCGTGCGGACAGACGTTTCCAACGAAGATGACGCAAGACGCATGGTCGCTGAAACCGTGGCTGAGTTCGGCCGGGTCGACATGCTCGTCAACAACGCGGCCGTGTTTGTGCTCCGAGGGTTGGAAGCGACAGCCGAAGAGTGGCGGAAAAGTCTCGACGTCAACATCGTCGGCACCGCCTTCATCACGAAGCATGTCGCGCCGGAGATTTCCAAAGCGGGCGGAGGAGCAATCGTCAACCTGGCGTCGATATCTGCGATCATCGCGCAGCCGAATTTCATTACCTACAGCACGACGAAAGCCGCCATCGCGCAGATGACACGCTGCCTGGCTTTGGACTTGGCCGGTGGCAACATTCGGGTCAACGCGGTCTGCCCCGGCACCATTTGGACGCCGCAAGTGGAACGCATGGCAGCCGAGGCCGGGTTGGATCGCGACGCGGCCGAGGCGGATCCCGAGTGGGGTGGAAAACATCTACTGGGTCGAATGGGACATGCCCGCGAAGTTGCCAACGCGATTCTGTTCTTGGCATCGGACGAAGCATCGTTCATCACAGGCGAATGCTTGGTGGTCGACGGCGGCTACACGATTACATAAACGGTTCCGCAGCGGCGAATTCCCTGTTCTGTTTCATTCGCATCACGCCCATTTTAGATATTTCCCATCAAAAGGTATTGATTTATTGGCTTGTCTCGATCAGACTACCGAAGTGATGTAAGAGGGTTCAGAGTTGCCCGCTCCGAGCATGAATCGAACGGACTCGAATGTGGCAACATCTATCGAAACTCGATCAGAAAGACTGAGACATGCTGACGATCTCCGGAACCGACAAATCTCGCTTCTGTGACGGCGTAGCCCGTCGTGACTTCCTGAAGATCGGTGCGATGGGCATCGGTGGCTTCACGCTGGCCGACCTCCTGCGGGCCGAAGCGGAAGCTGGCATCGGCTCGTCGAACAAGGCAGTCATCAACATTCATCTTGGTGGCGGACCGTCCCATCAGGACATGTTCGATCTGAAGCCGGAAGCCGCATCGGAATACCGGGGTGAATTCAGTCCGATCAACACCAACGTGCCCGGCTTCGACATCTGCGAGCATTTTCCGAAGCTGGCGACGATGGCCGACAAGTTCGTCGCGATTCGCGCTTTGGTCGGATCGAATTCAGGTCATGACTCTCATCAGACACACTCCGGCTTCAATAAGCGAAGCTTGGAAGCCATCGGCGGGCGTCCGTCGATTGGTAGCGTTGTCGCTAAACTTCAAGGGGCGAACGCAGGTGCTCCCCCGTTCGTCTCCTATAACGGCGGTAGCCCCGGTTACCTCGGGCCGACTTATCTTCCGTTCTCGCCGAACGGTCGCGGTTCGGGTTTGAAGAATCTGCGGCTCGAACGAACCTTGACGGCTGATCGGCTGACCGATCGTTCGCAGTTGCTCACGTCGTTGGATCGTATTCGTCGCGACATCGACGGCAAGGGCGAAATGGCCGCGATGGATCGGTTCACCGAAACCGCCATCGATGTCGTCACATCCGGTCGACTGGCCGACGCACTCGACCTCAAGAAAGAAGACCCCCGTATCGTGGCACGCTATGGGAAAGCCGGTTCAGCCGTGCTGACGGCTCGTCGGTTGATTCAAGTTGGCGTCCGCGTCATCACGATGAATGCGTTCGGCGGCTGGGATACTCACAGCAACAACTTCAAGACATTGAAGGATCGTAACCTGCCGGGTATCGATCAATCGTTGAGTGCCCTTATCGACGATCTCGAAAGCCATGGCATGCTCGACGACGTGTCGATCGTTATGTGGGGTGAATTCGGTCGTACGCCGCGCGTCAACGCACGTGCCGGTCGCGATCACTGGCCCCGCGTCGCCATGGCCTGGATGGCCGGCGGTGGCATGCAGACCGGTCAAGCGATTGGTTCGACAACCCGCAATGCCGAAACGGCTAACAACCGTCCCGTGCATTTCCAGGAAGTGCTCGCCACGCTGTACCACAACTTGGGAATCGATTCCAAAACGGCTCAGCTCACCGACCCGGCCGGTCGACCGCAGTACCTGCTGGAACACCGCGATCCGATCGCCGAACTGGTCTGATCTGGCTCGTCAAGAAAATCGTGTTTACTCGCGGCGTTGTGCTCAGGCACGACGCCGCGTTTTTCTTTGGTGTCGAGTCGTGTATTCTTGACCCGAAGCGTGAGCGAGGGACGCGGGGCAGCTCGTTGAATTGCTGGAACCACTTCGACCGTTTGCCCATTGTCCCTCGCTCACGCTTCGGATTGTGATTAAATCCGAAAGCGGAGCGACTCCTCATGCCGAAACTGCTCACCGACGAACAAGTCGCATCCTACCACCGTGATGGAATCGTTTTTCCCATGCGTGTGCTCTCCGAAAAGCAGGCCGCGTCACTGCTGGATGCGTCCAACGACTTGGAACAGCGCATCGGTGAAAATCCCAAGGCAACCGACTTGGCACAAATGCACCTGCATTTCCGCTGGGCCTACGATCTGGTCGTGAACCCAACAATTCTCGACGCGGTCGAAGACGTGCTCGGCCCGAACATCGTTGGTTGGGCGACGGGACTGTTCCCCAAACAGCCACGCGATCCGAAGTTCATCTCCTGGCACCAGGACGGCACCTATTGGAACCTCGACACGCACGACGTGGTGACCGCCTGGATTGCGCTCTCCCCGGCAACAATCGAGAACGGCTGTATGCGGGTCATGCCGGGAACACAGAACCTGCCCATTCAGCCCCACACCGAGACCTTCGCCGAAAATAATCTCCTTTCGCGAGGACAGGAAATCGGGATGGATGTCGATGACGACGCAGCGATCGACGTGGTTCTCGATCCCGGCGAGATGTCGTTGCATCATGTGAAAATCGTCCACGGTTCCAATGGGAACGAATCCGACATGAAACGGGTCGGGTTCACTATTCGGTACCTGCCCACATCCTGTGTTCAAACCGGCAACCGCCCGCAGGCTATTTTGGCGCGCGGTGAAGACACATACGACAACTTCGAGTTCATCGGTCCGCCGCCCGAACTTTCCATCGATGAAGCCGTCGCCGCCATGAAGGCCTCGGCACAGCAACAACTCGAAAGCGTGATGAAGAAGTAGCGATTGGCGCGGGTTACGTTTGCTAGTTCGTGGCACACTCTAAAGATAGGATATCCTCCCGTGAGCCCGTTCGAGTGGTGCTTGGTCATCGGCATCAACGGCGCGATCATCCTGTTCGGATTGGTGAAGTCGCGCGAGACTAAGAAGTCGGTCGATTGGTTTCTGGCTGCGCGTGGACTGCCTTGGTGGATGATCGGCCTGTCGATGTTCGCCACCGCTGTCGACAGCGGTGACTACGTGGCGGTCGCTGGAGAATCGTACCGCAGCGGGATGGGTTACATCTCCAGTTGGTGGCTGGGCATCACCATCGGCTGGCTGGTGGTGGCCTACGTTGTGTTCCTGCCCATGTATCGCATGGGGATGTTCACGAACGCCGAATACCTGGAGCATCGCTTCGGCCCGATAACACGCTTGGCAAGCGTCTTCATCCAGATTCAATACCGCACCAACGTGCTGGCCAACGTGGCCTACTCGCTGTATCTCACATTCAGTTTGCTCACCGGTTGGGGTACCGAAACATGGTGGCTGGTTGTGGCGATCGCGCTCGGAGCAGCGGTTTACACGGCGGCTGGAGGGTTGAAGTCAGTCGTCGTGACCGATGCTATGCAGTCCGTCGTGATGCTCGCCGCATCGTTTACACTGTGGTGGGCCGTCTGGTCAGCCGTCGGTGGTTGGGACGGCATCGATACTCGGCTTGAACAGGCCGAAGCCGGGTTGTCCGCGAAGATGTTGCATGTCGGAGGGGGGACCGAACCGGGGACGCCTGCCTGGCTGATGGTGGTTGGTTGGATCATCGTGCTAACGGCCTACTGCGTCGTGAACCATTCTCAAGCGATGCGAATGCTCGCCGCGCGCAGCGAGTGGGATGTGAAAATGTCAGCGGTCCTCGCCGGGACGGTGACGGCGGGCGTGATGTGGTTCAATGTCACGCTGGGCATTATGGGGCGGGCCTTGTATCCGACCATCGATCAGGCGGACAAACTCTTCCCGCTATTGGTCGAACAGTTTCTCGTTCCCATGCAATCCGGCTTGGCGGGTCTCGTGATCGCCGGGCTGATCGCCGGCGGGATCTCGACTTACGATTCGATCGGCTCGTCACTGGCAGCCGTCTTCACGCGTGATTTGTACGCCCGATTTCTCGTCAAACAGGCCGACGACAGACATTACCTGACAGTCTCGCGAATCTCGACTGTCGTCGTCATCGCCGTCTCGTTCTTCTACATACCTTATCTTGAATCGGGCATGGTCAAGTTTTACTTGAAGCTCACCGGCGTGGCGGTTGTGCCGTTGCTGGCGGTGTACCTGATGGGAATTCTGACGCGCGTGCATCGTGCGTCGGGAACCATCGGACTGTTGGTTGGAATTCTCTGCGGACTTTCACGGTTCATCACCGTGTTACCAGTTTGGTGGACGAACACCTGGTGGGGCTACCTGTGGAGCTTGGGAACAACGTCGGCTGCGATGATTGTCACGACGCTGGTTCTGGGGCGAGCGAACAAGGACGAACTACGCGGCCTGACACTCGGCTCGCAACCACCCGAAACTCGAAGCCGGCCATTATCTGGGAAAGCGACTTGGCTGGAAACATCCCAAGCCGAGGTTCCCCACATGCCAGTTTCGCCCTTTGACGAAACTCGCTGGTATCACAGCGCCACAATGTGGACGGTGCTGTTGTTGGTCACGCTGGCAGTGCTGAACCTGATCGTCTTCTGGTAGCCCACTACCGATCGGTCGAGTCGTTGCATGTCCGGCTACGGGCGTCGAAGATGCCTAACTCGGCGAAAAGAAATTTTGCCAGTTCGCGATGCCCCTCGCAGTCGGGATGTATTCCGTCATCGACCAACCAGCCCGGCACATCTTTGGCGGTCGACTTCACTTCTTCCCAATGCGACCAATGATCGATCAGTGGCAACTCGAATTCTGCGGCCACATCACGAACAATCTGCACGTAGCCCGGCAGGTCAAGTCGGTCTCGTGCCTTGAGCAGATTGATGCGGTTGGGCGTGTTGAGCAGGACGATGGCTCCTTCGTTTCGCAGACGATCCACGATTGTGGCCAAGTGATCGCGAAATTCCTGTCGGCCGGGAAGGCCTCCGCCGGAATCGTTCAGGCCCAACATGACCGAGACAACATCGGGACGGAAGCGGAGGACGCGCCAGTCGAGATTCTTCGCTAAGCCCTTGGCCCGGTCACCCGAGACACCCGTGTTCACGACCACATCGAGAAACCGCTTCAATTCCCAACGCACGCGCTCGGCGAAGTGTTCGGAATAACTGCGAGCCCCCTGTGTGTGCCCGCCACCATGCGTGATGTTGTCGCCCGTGAATACCCAGGTGAGTGGCTTGCTGCCATCCAGCAATCGCCTGATCTCGCGTAATGCGGGGGCGTCTTCCTGGCTCGACTTGTAAACGCGGACAGCCGGCTGCTCGGTCTCGCTCACCGCTGCGGAACTCGAACCATCGTCGTTCCCCGAGCGCCCGTCAGCAATAATTGCCTTCGCTAGCGAATCGACGGCGGAAGACGGCGACGGTTTTTTTCGATCCGCCGTTTGCTGGTTGATCACCATCATGCGTCGCGCGCGGGACGCCGCTCCTGATCGATTCGACCGGCCTTTCGCCATGTTGGTCTCCAGTTGCGGGAAGCTAAGGAATGACACGTCTGATGATACATCTCAGGATATCCGCGTTGCGAGGGAAAAGGGAGTGGAGACCGGGTTGATGTTATACTGGGTGATCACTCTCAATCGGTCGCTACATCAATCGGCGCTGTTTCATCCCCCATGTTCGATTACCATACAAACATGAAAAGAAGGCTGACATCGACCATCGGAACGGCTGGCCTGCTGATTTTTGTACTCGTGGTCGACCTGCGCGCCGACGAGAAGTCGGCAGCGTTCTTTCGGAAGCAAGTCGAGCCGATCCTGGTGCGACGTTGTCTCGAATGTCATGGCGACGACCCCAAAGGGGGCCTGGATCTGCGGAGAAAGGCGACCTTGCTGAAAGGTGGCGAGTCGGGCGCGGCCGTCGTTTCGGGTAAGCCGGCCGCCAGCCTGCTGTTTGAATACGTCTCGACGAAAGAGATGCCGCCGAAAGATCCGCTGCCGGCCGCCGAAATCGCGATTTTGCGACAATGGATTGCAAGCGGTGCGTATTTCCCCGCCCAGCCGCTTGATCCGTTTTCCCTCACAACCAAGCATCGCGCCGGACGCGATTGGTGGAGTTTGCAGCCGATCCGCAAGACATTGCCACCGGCTGTTCGTAACCCGTCGCGCATCCGCACACCGATCGATCGTTTCGTTCTCTCGCGTCTGGAACAACGCGGACTGACACTCTCACAGCCGGCCGATCGAAAAATACTCATTCGGCGTGTCAGTTTCGATCTGACAGGTCTGCTGCCCACTCACGAACAAGTCCAGGAATTCGTCAGCGATGCGCGGCCCGATGCGTACGAGCGTTTGATTGATCGTCTGCTGGCCAGTCCACATCACGGTGAACGTTGGGCACGGCATTGGCTGGATGTGGTCCGTTTCGCCGAGAGCAACGGCTTTGAACGCGATCGCATCCGCACGAATTTCTGGCCGTATCGCGATTACGTGATTCGGTCGTTCAATGCCGACAAACCGTACGACGTTTTCGTTCGCGAGCAACTTGCAGGTGACGCCCTACAACCGAACTCACCCGAGCACCTCATCGCCACCGGGTTTCTCGTAGCCGGCCCGAAAAATGATGTCGCAACTGTCAGCGAACTGGAACGCTTGCAAACACGTCAGGATGAACTCGACGAGTACGTGACGGCCACTTCCACCACGTTTCTCGGCCTGACCGCCGGCTGTGCGCGTTGCCATGATCACAAGTTCGACCCCATCGACATGCGTGACTACTACGGTCTGACGGCTGTCTTCAGTGGATTGGATCGTGCCGACAGGGTGGTGGCTTCACCTCAGCAACAGGCTCGATACGCGGCCGCCATCGCTCCGGCTCGAAAACGGATCGACGGAACCAAACGCCAGGTCACCCAGATTTTCGACCAAGTCCGCAAACGACTTCGCACTGCTCGTCCGAGGAAAACACCGGAAAAGGCACGCCCTGCAGTCGACATTCGGAAAAACGAAGACGCCTTCAAATCGACCCGTGCTCGTTTCGTACGCTTCACCATCACCGCCACAACAGGCAACAGCCAGCCCTGCTTGGACGAACTCGAAATCTACGGCACGGACGCAAAACATAATTTGGCGTTGGCGAAAAACGGAGCCAAGGCGACCGCCTCATCTCTATTGCCCGGCTACGCGATTCATCAAATTCACCACCTCAACGACGGACAGCACGGCAACGCTCACAGTTGGATCAGCAACCAAGCAGGCAAAGGGTGGGTTCGCATCGAACTGCCCGCAACTGTGCCGGTCCAACGTGTCGTTTGGGGACGCGATCGTGAAGGGCGGTCGAACCTGGAAACGCGTGAGCGATTCGACAGGTCGAGCTTCTCAAGATGAAAAACGGAAGCTCACCGACGCCGAGGTCATGGCCGCGTTCGACAAGGCAGAGAAGAAACACCACGCACAACTCAAGACCGATCAAACCCGGTTTGAGAAGCAACTGCAAGCCGTCCGTCCGCTACCTGTCGCCTACTCGGTACGTGACAGCGCACCCCTACCTGCCTATGTGTTGCGTCGCGGGAATGTGCGCGCTCGCGGGGAACAGATCCAGCCCAAGGCATTGCACGCCATCAAGAATCTGAATCCCTCTTTGGTTGTCGATCAAGGAGATTCCGGACCGAAACGTCGACTGCGATTAGCCGATTGGATCGTTGACCGACGCAATCCGCTGACGTCGCGTGTGTTCGTCAATCGCTTGTGGCATTACCACTTCGGACAAGGACTCGTCAACACGCCCAACGACTTCGGCTTCAATGGCGATCGTCCGTCGCATCCGCAATTGCTCAATTGGTTGGCGAACGACTTCATGGAGCACGGCTGGAAAATCAAACGGCTCCATCGAATGATCGTCCTCTCCGCCGTTTACCGGCAGCAGTCCGCAGCAATTCCGCAAGCGATTACTAAAGACGCATCGAACCGGCTGCTCTGGCGAATGTCGCCACGACGACTCGACGCCGAATCGCTCCGCGATGCGATTCTGCAGGTGAGTGGAACATTATCGACGAAAATGGAAGGACCAGGGTTCCGGTTGTTCGAGTATCGCGACGGCAACGTACCCGACTATGTGCTCCTCGATAACGCAGGCTCCGAGACGTGGCGGCGGGCCGTTTACCGGTTCAATATTCGCACGTTTCAATCGCCCTTGATGAACGCCTTCGACTGTCCCGACGCGTCGGTCCAAACTCCCAATCGCAGCCGCAGTACGACGGCCTTGCAAGCACTGTCGTTGATGAACAATCGGTTTCCGTTCGATCAATCCAAGCAGTTCGCCGCGCGCGTGACGTCGCTCGTAGGAGACGACCCGGTCAAGCAGGCGATCACCGCCTATCGTTTGGCTCTCCTTCGCGACCCGACGGAATCGCAGCGAACTGCGGCGGCGAAATTCATCCGCGCGCATGGCCTATTCAGCCTCTGCCGCGTACTTCTGAATACCAACGAGTTTCTCTACGTCTTTTGAAAACGAGACGATTGATAATGCCCATTTCACGAACGAACTGCACCGGCTCGCGGCGATTCGTCAGTCGGCGTGATTTTCTGCAGACAATGGGGGGCGGGTTGGGCAGCATCGCCCTGGCCGACTTGCTGCATGCCGACGCAGAGAAATCGCATCGGCAGGCTTCTCATCACAAGCCGACCGCCAAACGCGTGCTCATGCTATTCATGTCGGCCGGTGTCAGTCATGTCGACACGTTCGACTACAAACCCGAGCTGACCAAGTATTCCGGGCAGCCGATTACCGGTAAGGGAAACGTGCAAGATGTCTTCTTCCGCAAGCCGGGCAAGCTCATGCCCAGCCCGTTCGCCTTCAAACAATACGGCGAGAGCGGACGTTGGTGCTCGGAACTGTTTCCGTATGTAGGCCGCAAAGCCGACGACCTCACGTTCATTCATTCAATGGTCGCCGAAGCCAACAGCCACGGCCCGGCCATGCTGGACTTCATGACGGGCGAACCGCGAAACGGGTTCCCATCGCTCGGTGCCTGGTCGGTCTACGGTTTAGGTAGCGAGACGCAGGACTTGCCCGCGTTCGTGGTGATGATGGATCGTGGCATGCCGCCGTCCAGTACAGCCAACTGGGGCAACGGTTTTCTACCGGCTCGATTTCAGGGAACCACGTTTCGTACCAGCGGTGATCCGATTCTCGACCTCAAACCACCGTCCGGATACCGAGACAAAAGCCAACGCGACAGTTTTGACTTCCTCGCCAAGCTCAACGAAGAACACCTTCGCGCACATCCACACGAAAACGAACTGTCGGCCCGCATCGCCGCCTATGAATTGGCCGCCCGCATGCAGGCGAGCGCTCCGGAAGTGGCTGACATCGCACGCGAGTCACAGGCCACGCATAAATTGTACGGCACTGATCGGGTCGACGGTCAACAGGCCAACTTCAGTCGAATTTGCTTGCGAGCCCGCCGGCTGCTCGAACGGGGAGTGCGTTTCGTCACGGTGTTCAGCGGCGGGTCGAACAACAAGCAGCCCAGCAATTGGGACGCCCACAGCAACATCGAAACCAATCACCGCCCCAACGCGATGATGGTCGACCAACCGATCGCGGCGTTACTCACCGACTTGAAATCTCGCGGCCTGCTCGAGGACACACTTGTGATCTGGACCGGAGAATTCGGCCGCACGCCAACAGCCGAAGGTTCCAAGGGACGCGACCACAACATCAGCGGCTTCACCCTCTGGATGGCGGGCGGGGGAATGAAACCGGGGCTGGCTTACGGAGCGACCGACGAAATCGGCTTTCAGGCTGTCGAGAACCCCGTCCCCCTCACCGACCTGCACGCCACCATCCTGCACGCCCTGGGCCTGAACCACGAACGGCTGACCTACTATTACAACGGCTTGCAGCGCAGACTGACGGGCAT
>Ga0302139_10000611_pt1 | contig 17081 bp, 18 predicted proteins | sample CBN3_331_MG_FD_203104 | JGI IMG/M metagenome (GOLD analysis project Ga0302139, IMG submission 203104) | Marine microbial communities from Western Arctic Ocean, Canada - CBN3_33.1 | ecosystem: Environmental > Aquatic > Marine > Oceanic | place: Canada: Western Arctic Ocean | collected 2017-09-15 | reverse complement strand
ATGAGTGTGAGCGGATCGTATTGTTGCCCGAGAAACCCCGCGTGCTGCCCACCCCATTGAAAATTGTTCTGGTCGCCGATCCGTACCGGAAGATGCACGGCCCCCGGTAATCCGTTACGGTCACCGCGCAGTTGTCGCACAACACCACCGACACAGGGCGGGTCACGCCGATTCATTTGCGGCTCGCCGCGTTGCCGCTTGGCGTGCTTCAACCCGGTCAGGTTGTAATGCACACCTACGCCGTGCGTGCCGCTGTTGTGAAAGGTGGACCGAATAATCGAAAACCGCTCGGCCTGCTTGGCCATCATCGGCAGATGTTCGCAAATGTCGATTCCCGAAACACTCGTGGGAATCGAGGAGAACTCTCCTCGGTAGCCGTCGTTGGCAAGGGGTTTCGGGTCGAACGTCTCCTGTTGCGCGGGACCACCCGTCATGTAAAGCAGAATGCAAGCCTTGGCCCGTCCACCGGTGGCCGTTTCCGCGTGGGCTTCACGCCGCGCGAGCAAGTCGGGCAGCGACAGCACGAACGGAGAAAGGCTGCCCGCCTTGAGAAAGGTTCGCCGCTGGAGTTTCTCGGTTTGCTTCGACCGCATACTGTGTCCTCAAAACGCACGGCGACGGCTCACTGCCTCTGCCTTTTATCGGCCCGAGAACCCATTATGGTTTATTGATGTGTCCCCGTCCATCGAATTCGACTGCGAATAGCCCAACCGGTTCGGTGATTGGTATAGTGAGGTCGAAACCTGCACTATTTGATGGATCCCTCCGATGCAGCACGATACCGCTTTCCAGATGTCGGCTTCCAACATCCGCTTCGGCCCCGGAACAACCCGCGAAGTCGGCATGGACCTGCACGACTTGGGGGTTGCCCGCACGCTGGTTGTCATCGACCCGGCATTGGTCGACCTGCCTGTTAGCCAGACAGTGATTGAGTCACTACGCGCTGCGGGCGTAGACCACGATGTGTTCTCCGCCGTTTCGGTCGAGCCGACGGATGTCAGTTTTCGCGAAGCGGCTGCCGTTGCCGTCGAGGGTCGATACGACGCGTTTCTCGCTGTCGGTGGGGGAAGCAGTATCGACACGGCCAAGGCGGCCAACTTGTTTGCGACTTACCCGGCCGAGTTTTTCGACTACGTCAACGCACCGGTCGGCAAGGGCTTGCCCGTGCCGGGGCCGTTAAAACCTTTGATTGCAATTCCGACCACCGCTGGCACCGGAAGCGAAACGACGGGAGTGGCGATTTTCGACTGGCTGGAAAAGAAGGTAAAAACGGGAATCGCGCATCGCTATCTCAAACCGACACTCGGCATCATCGACCCCGACAACACACGCACGCTACCCGCTGCGGTGGCTGCATCGACGGGGCTGGATGTACTCAGTCATGCCCTCGAATCGTACACGGCCATTCCGTACGACCAACGCCCAATGCCCGCCCGCCCGCTGGAACGGCCCGCGTACCAAGGGTGTAACCCGATCAGTGATATCTGGTCGATCCGCGCGTTGGAGTTGATGGCCGAATTTTTGCCGCGTGCGGTGGCCGACACCACCGACGACGAAGCGCGCGGCATGATGTTGCTGGCCGCCGCGATTGCCGGGATCGGCTTTGGAAACGCGGGCGTCCATTTGCCTCACGGCATGTCGTACCCGGTGGCGGGGAAGGTTCGCGATTATCGGCCGCCCGGTTACAACGTCGATCACCCGATGGTGCCGCATGGCATGTCGGTCATTCTGAACACGCCCGCCGTCGTCCGTTTCACGGCTTCCGCCTGCCCGGAACGTCACCTCCGCGCCGCCGCTGCCCTGGGAGCCGACGTGACCGATGCACGTCCCGAAGATGCCGGGGAAATCCTCGCCAATCGCGTGATCCATTTCATGCGCGAACTGAACATGCCCAACGGTTTGGCAGCGGTCGGTTACACTGAAGCCGACATCCCGGCGCTAGTCGAAGGCACATTGCCGCAACATCGCGTGACGAAGTTGTCGCCTCGGCCTGCAGGTGAGGAAGAACTGACGGCGTTGTTCCGGGAAGCGATGGTGGTTTGGTAAGACATGCTCAAATCGGCGGAATCGAGGCGCGTATTTCATCAAGCAAGTCTCGCGTGCCATGCTCGTCACACCAGCGGTGGACGTAGTCCCAATCGATGGCGTCCCCTTGGACGCCGAGGATGTTACGAACATCGTCCTTGTCCTTGAGGCGATCGCCATCACGTGACCAAAGGAGTTTCATCACGACGACATCCTCGACAGTGGGCAACCATGTCTCTCGCCCTTCGAGTGTAATACGCACTCGTCGGCGAAACCGCTCTTGGTCGAAAGGTGCCTTGCCGAGCCGAAACAGTTCGATTTTGTATTGTGTGTCCCTGATGTCGATCACATTTCGTGCAGTCGCGGTGATGCCCTCGAATCTCAATTGGGGGTCGAGAACAAAATCGGGACCAAGCAATCTGGCGATCTCGTGAACCGATCGGTCGCCCAGCTCGATGACAAAATCGGCATCTTGAGTCGCGCGTGAAATGCCGTAGAAGTTTGAAGACAACGAACCGACAACCATGTAGGGAATGGCGAGTGAGTCAAGGGAATCGATTACGATGGCGGTCGCATCTTCACCGGTCATTGTCGATTTTCCAGCTTTCGCACCAAGGCCAGCCTCTCTTCCAGGATCTCCTCGACGCGTTGCTCGTCGGCATCCGGAAATTGGTGTCGAATCCCGTCTCTCATGATCCGGCACGACCGCTCGAAGAGTCGCGAACCAGCGAAGAACCTCTCTGCAGGAGGCACCAGGCGCGCAACGCGAACACGTTCGGCATAGATTGCGTTGATCGATTCGGCCGATAGCTGCATCGCAAATCACCACCATGAATAGGCCAGACTGGTATTCGACTCTTGCATTGTACACGGTTTCCCACGCCTGTCGAATTGCCCTGCCGAGCGGGCTGCGATATCTTGGCTATTGACACAACTACGCGAGCAAGACTCACCATGAAACACAACTTCCAGCCCACGATTTACCACCGCACGCTCGGACCGCACGAGCCGGTTTTGCACGTTGCCGATGGCGACACGATTGTCACGACGACTGTCGATGCCCGTGGGTTCGACGCCAACCGCGAACAGATCACCGAACGGGGCAATCCGCAGACGGGGCCGTTCTTTGTCGAAGGAGCCGAGCCGGGGGATACGCTGGTTGTTGAACTGGACGACATTCAGCCCAGCCGCGAACACGGGTGGTGCGGGTCGTCGTTGGCGGCGAACGTGGTTGATCCGGATTACGTTCGCGAGTTACCGCAGGCACCGTTGGCCGAATGGCGTGTTGATCGCCATGCAAAAACTGCGACGCTGGTCAAACCGGAATCATCATTGGGCGAGTTGACGATTCCGATTGAACCAATGCTGGGCTGCTTCGGTGTGGCAGCCGAACGCGGTCAGGCGATCTCGACAGCCACGTCGGCTTCGCACGGCGGGAACATGGACTACCGGGCCTTCGTTGCCGGCGCGACTGTTTACTTTCCCGTGTTCGAGCCGGGCGCGTTGTTCTTTCTGGGTGACGGGCATGCCGCCCAGAGTGACGGGGAAATTGTGGGGTCGGGGATTGAGATTTCGATGGACGTGCAAGTCACGGTTCGTCTAATCAAGGGCAAGTCGATCGGCTGGCCGCGCGGCGAGAACGATGGGTGGATTTTCACGTGCGGAAACGCCCGACCGTTGGATCAGGCCTTGCAACACGCCACGACGGAAATGCTGCGTTGGCTGCAACAGGATTACGATTTGGACGCTCTGGGAGCCAACCTGCTCATGGCCCAATGCGTACGCTACGATGTGGGGAACGTGTTCGACCCCGCTTACACGATGGTTTGTAAACTGCACAAGAAGTGGCTACCGAAATCCTGAACGACCTGAAATCCTGAATCCTGAATCACCCGATCGATGCGATTTCTCCTGACCAACGACGACGGCATTCACGCCCCCGGACTGGAAGCATTGCGCGAAGCGGTCGCGGAACGGGGCGCGGCATGTGTCGTTGCTCCGCATGAACCGCTTTCCGGATGCAGTCATCAGACAACGACCCAGCGACCGTTGCAGCTCACGCAACATGAGGAAGATTATCACGCGCTGGATGGCACGCCGGCGGACTGCACGCGAATCGGATTACTGCATCTGGCCCCTGAAACCGACTGGGTGCTTTCAGGCGTCAACCTGGGTGGCAACTTGGGGGTCGACGTTTACATGTCGGGCACGGTGGCGGCCGTGCGAGAGGCGGCCTTATTGGGGAAGCCGGGCATTGCCTTCTCGCAATATCGGGTATCGCGTGCGGACGTCGACTGGTCCACGGCCATCGGTCAGGTTCAACGTGTACTCGATGAGTTGCTCGACAAGCCGCTCGAACCAGGAGCGTTCTGGAACGTTAACTTTCCCGACAAGGCTGCGACGCCTGATGTGGAATCTCCCGAGATCATTTTCTGCCCACTGCAACCCGGCCCGCTTTCGGTTCATTACGAAATCGAGGACGGCCTGTTCCATTTCCGTGGGAAGTATCAGGATCGTCCGCGACATGCCGGCAGCGACGTAGATGTTTGCTTCTCGGGACATATCGCCGTCACGCAAGTGCTCCCGACCTCTTCACCGCATTGATGCAACAACTTGATGGCTTCTGCTGAATTCACATCGTCCGACTTCGAGCGAATCGAACGCGAGACGTTCGTCGAACGCCTGGAATGGCATGCGGAACTTCCTTCGACGAATGATCGAGTGCTCGAACCCAACTGGTCGGCCAATGCGGATGGTCCGGTGCTTGTGCTGGTCGATCGGCAAACCGCGGGGCGAGGGCGGGGCGCTAACAGATGGTGGTCGCAGACCGGGGCACTCACGTTTTCGCTGGTGTTGAACACGGCGGAAAGAAATCTGCCCATGGACCGCTGGCCCCAAGTTTCGCTGACAACCGGGCTGGCGATTTGTCAGGCGGTCGAGGCGTTGCTGCCGGAAGCCGACATCGGTCTGAAATGGCCGAACGATGTGTTTCTACAGTCGAGAAAGGTCTGCGGCATCCTGGTAGAAGTGCATCCAGGACGTGCCGGGCAATTGGTCATCGGCATCGGATTGAACGTCAATAATTCTTTCGCCGACGCTCCCAGCGAAATGCGAGAGATCGCAACATCGCTTCGCGATGAGGCCGAGCAATCTTTTTCGTTGGCCGACGTGTTGGTGGACGTGCTACAGAGAATCGAACGGGAAGTGCTTTCGATCGATTCGGAATCGTCCTCACTCATGCAACGATTCCAACAGCGCTGCGTGCTGACAGGGCGAACGGTCGAACTCACCGTCGGCGAGCAATCGACGGTAGGCGTTTGTCATGGAATCGACGCGGACGGCGCGATCGTTCTCTGGACCGGTGAGCAAACGGAACGATTCTACGGTGGCGTAGTTTCTCGCTACGAATAGCCCCAAGCCACCGCAGTAATCACTCCGCAGAAATTATTCGGCAGCAAATTACTCGGCAGCGTCGTCTTCGCCTGTCGCATGCACTTGCCGAACGAAGATCATGCGGCCGGCACTGCTTTGCAACATGCTGGTCACGATGACATCGATCGTCTTGCCGACCAGATGCGAGGCTTGCTCGCAGACGACCATCGTTCCGTCGTCCAGGTAGCCCACGCCCTGCCCATGTGACTCGCCTTGTTTGGTGATCTTCAGATTCAGTCGCTCGCCCGGCAGATAGCGAGGCTTGAGAGAATTGGCGACATCGTTGAGGTTGATGACAGCAAGCCCTTGCACGCTGGCGACCTTGTTCAAATTGTAGTCGCTGGTAATAACCCGCCCATCAAGTCTTTTCGCCAACTCGACAAGCTTCTGATCGATCGACTTGCTCTTGAAGTCTTCCCGCTTGATCTCCAGAACCTTCACATCGGCATGTTCGCTGGCTTGCAACTTCTCCAGGACTTCAAGTCCACGTCGGCCACGCGTGCGGCGCATTTTGTCGTTACTGTCGGCCACGTCTTGCACTTCGTGCAAGATGAATTCGGGAACGATGATCTCGGTATCGAGAATGCCGGTTTCGACAACGTCGGAAATGCGTCCGTCGATGAGCGCGCTGCTGTCGAGAATCAGCGGCTTCCCACCTTTCAACTCTTTGGAAAACTCGACATACGGAATCACAAAACGGAAATCGTCCCGCGTCTGCACCAGCAGTGAAACACTGACGTAACTGAATACGAGGAACGTGATGATTCGCACGCCCACCCCGTATTCCTCAGGAATGACCGTTTCAACTGCTAAGAGGAACAAGTAACTCAGAAGCACGCCGACAAGTAATCCGAAATAGACTGCTGAGATGACTTCGATTTTCTTCCGCCGAATCAACAAGTCGGCAAGCGCCGCCGCTTGCGTGATTCCCAGCAAAACCAGAAACGAGCTGAACCGATTCCCATCGACAATCTCAGGTGCTTCTTCGGATTGCACGTAGGTGGCGATCGCGCCTCCGCAGACTGCCAGATAGACAGCGTAAACAAGGATTCTCAGCATGAATTTGCATTTCTTTTCGGAGAGAGTCCGTCAATCGAACTCGGCCTTCAGAGCGGCTGTCTCGATCGTGAATTCTGGTCTGCCGGGCGGGCGATGGCGAGAGGGCTGAGAGGTTGGCACGGTTGAACGAGCAAAACGACAGCACGCCGCCGCCGGGGTATGCCCGAACGCTCTGGTGCAAACGTCTTCTGATCCGTGCCATCTTCTGAGATGAATCTTAGGCAGACAGTACACCGAACGCTAGTCACCGGATCACACATGCAGGCAGCAACTTGCCGAGTCGGGAGACGCTCTAGGAGCCAATCGTCGATATTAGTTCGGGACTCAGGAGTTCATACAAAGCCTCCAGCGATTGCGGAATCACTTTGGTGTCTCCCAAGACCGGCATGAAGTTCACGTCCCCCTTCCAGCGGGGTACGATATGCCAGTGCAAATGCCCCGGAAGCCCCGCACCGGCGGCGTGTCCAAGATTCAAGCCGACGTTGAAGCCATCGGGCGTCATCACTTTCGTCAAAGCCGCGACACAACGCTGGAGCCACTGCTGGCAATCGAGCAGTTCCGCGTCGTCCAGGTCGCCCAGTTCGGCCTTGTGCTCCGCAGGAACGACGAGCAAATGTCCGTTGTTGTACGGAAACCTATTGAGAACTACCAACGAGCGTTCGCCCCGTGCAACAACGAGGTTGTCTTTGTCGTTCGACGAATCACGAGACCGGCAGAGGAAACACCCTGTTACGGTTTCCTCCTTCGGGTCGGCCACGTACTCCAGACGCCAGGGTGCCCAAAGTCGTTCGTTTGTCACGAAACCTCTCCTCGGCTGCCGAAAGGAAAGCGGTCGGTCATCGGGGAATATGCAGAAGTTGGCCCGGAGTGAGAACTCCACCAACGGCCAAGCCGTTCGCGTCTCCAACTTGCTTCGCCGTCAGGCCGTAGCGTTTGGCGACGCGGGAAAGCGTTTCTCCCGCTTGCACTTCATGATACCGAGCCGGTTTCGACTCGGGTAAATTCGAGATGACCCTTGAAGCCAGAACATGTGGCAGCGAAGCCAAGTCCGACGAAGCGGAAGCTGCATCGGTTGCCGTCGAACGCGCGGTACGCCCTGATCGAGTCGACGTTCCCGTCTCGACCAGTTGCCCCCCGCATCCGGTCATGCCTGCCATCACGCAGAATGACATCAACACACGAAAGGTCCACTGCCAACATCGTATGGAAGACAAGTCGTAACTCCATTCCGACTCACAAAACGGTCAAAGATTACTGCCAAAGCCCATTACCAAAGCCCACCGCGAGCCGCATTGTAGCGGATGGGCGGAAGCCGACAACGTGAGTTGGCTCAGACAAATGCACCGATCTTCTATCGATGACCGGCTGTTCGCTCCCCTCGGCTGTGACTCCTCGATAGAATGCTCTTCCTCGAACGGTTCCACATAACGCGCTGTGAGAAGGAATTGGCTGGTGACGGCGAAGATTATCGACGGCAAAGCAATTGCTAAACGAATCCGTGAAGAACTTGCGCAAGACGTTGCAGAGTTCGTACGGGAGACCGCAGTCACGCCGCATTTGGCGGCCGTGCTTGTCGGTGACGACCCGGCCAGTGCCGTTTACGTTCGCAATAAAGAACGGGCCTGCCAAAAATCCGGCATCCAAAGCACGCTGCATCGCCTGTCAGGGAAAACGACAACCGACGAACTCCTGAAACTTATCGGCGAATTGAACTCCGCCCCCGACATGCACGGCATTCTGGTGCAACTCCCGCTACCGAAGCAAATCAATGAAAAGCAGATTCTCGACGCCATCTCGCCGTTGAAGGACGTCGATGCGTTTCATCCGGAGAACGTCGGGCGGATCGTCCAGGGATGCCCCCGGTTTCTGCCCTGCACACCGCATGGCATTCAACGTTTGCTTGTCGAGAGCAACACAGTCACCGCCGGTGCCCACGCCGTCATCCTCGGCCGCAGCGAGATCGTGGGCAAACCAATAGCGTTATTGCTGATGCAACGCGGCAAAGCGGCTGACGCAACAGTCACCGTTTGCCATAGTCGCACACGCGACTTAAAAGAGATCACGCGCACCGCCGACATTCTCATCGCGGCCATCGGCCTGCCTCGCTTCGTGACAGCCGAAATGGTCAAGCCGGGAGCCGTCGTTATCGATGTGGGAATCAACCGCGTGGACGACAAACTCGTCGGCGATGTCGATTTCGAGCTGGTCGCGGAAATCGCCTCGGCCATTACACCTGTTCCCGGTGGTGTCGGCCCAATGACAATCGCCATGCTGCTGAAAAACACGCTCACGGCCGCGCGGCTTGCCGCGGCAGCGCAATAAGACGTTCCGATCAGGCAGTTGCGTCGGTGATCTGCAAACTCAGGACGTCACCTGCCGAGCTTTCGACCGGTTGAGTGGCGGCATCGAGTTTCAACTGCGACGAGCGGCGCTCAGTGATGTCACGATGTTCGATCACGATGCGCACCTTGCCATCCTGTTAAAACCGTGTCGCGCGCACTTCTAGCCAACGTCCACCCGGCGTCGATCGATCGAGCAGTTCCATGCAGAATGCCGGTCCACGTTGAGCGAACAAGTCGCGAATACTGGAGGCAATCTGCCACGGTTCCGGTGAGTCCTTTGAACCGGCCAGCTCGCAAACAGCAACGTAGTCAACTCCAGGACCATAAGGTTCTTCGGCAGGGTGTGGCACCTTACCGAATGGGTTCCAGGTGGAATTGACCGCCAGAATTCGACCACGTTCGTCGAGAACGGCAATATGCGAATCGAGAGATTCCAACGTGCATTGCAAGAACCGTCGCGTGGTCCTCAACGACCGGCGAAGACTCAAGAGAATGACAAACAAGTACACCAACGCGGCCGCCATGCGGGGTGGCATGGACAAATCAAACGCCAACACACCAACGGCGAGCAATAGCCCCGAGACATGCAAAGTCCTTTGGGAAAACTGCGGCAAACGTCATTTGCCTTCTGCTGCGAAGGCGCGGTCCGGTTCCGACAACTCATCCAACGCCAGCGTCTGTCGTTCGTGAAGCATGACGGCAGCCCCGTGCTCTGCGACGCGATGAGACTTCGGCCGCGCGAAACTCGCACCAATCGAACCGAAGCCAACCCATCGACAATCACTCATGAAAGCATAGGTCACCTCAGCCAATAAGCGTGGACAACGGCATTAGGCGAACCAAATTCACGGGATTTCAGCCATGTGAATCCAGCCGTATTCTCGGTGGAACCGTTCCAACTGCGCACACCGGCCTCGCTAGGCTGCCAGAATCGGTGTGACCCCTCGCATTTGAATCAGTGCGCGGCGACGGCAGCGCCAGCTGCGGAGACGGGAATTAAGTTGCTGTCACTGTCGAATTCCATCTCGTTCGGGCCGTCGAGAATTGTCAGATCATCACGGTCTTCGACTTGCGACAAGTACACCTCGCTGACAAGCACCTCACGAAGATGCAATGTGTCAGAGATATGCACGATCTTCGTATCTTCCGGCTCGGCCAATCCAACGGTTTGCAAAGCCGCCTCGATGACGTCACCGTCGGTCTCCAACGAAACCGGAATCGCACCGGCTGTGGGGTGGCCGCCGGTGAGGCAGTTGATCCGCGTCGAGACCTGGTCGACGGCGACCGCCGTGCGGGCGTTCGTGAATTCCGCCAAACCCAGTCCGCAGGCGTTACCGTGAGTTTCTTCGGTCAGGCCGCGGACGAAAATTCGTTTGCAATTCACGGAGTCGCGTTCGGTGCCCGAATGGTCGCGGAACTTGCGTCCGATCACGTTCGTATCCATGCCCGAGCCGCTGATGTTCTTGCCGATCTCGTCGACGACAAGCAAGTCAATCTTCTCGAAAGGCAACCGGGGCATCCAGCTTTTGGCCGTCACGAGCAGTTCTTTCTCGCGTTCAAAGAAATCCCCTGGGGCCACAGCGGCGAGTTGTCCAGTTTCGTCGTAGGCGTTTTCGACAATCGCCAGCCCACCAATCACGCTGCATTTGTCGAGCACGACATCGGCCACCGCACGGATGATTTCCAGAAAACTGAAATCCTCGATCGCCCGATGATAGATCTTCGCGCCAGCATGCTTGCCCAACCCGATGAGCATCATCTTGTGCAAGCCCGATTCGATCTCGCCGACGAACCCGGTATGTGGCTTGATCCGACCGCAGACGAGTACGTGATCGCATTCAAAAGCGTTCTTGTCGAAATGAACCGGAATGCCATGCGGAGTTTTGTCGACGATCACTGTCTCCATTGACGAGCGAATTTCCGCCCCGGTGAACTCCTCGGTGATGCCGTAGCTTTCGATGATCCCCCGTTGCCCTTCGGCCGTTCCCCCGCCGTGGCTGCCCATTGCGGGTACGATAATCGGGATGGCCCCGAGACTTTTGAAGTGGTCGGCGGCCGCCTTGATGATCACGGCGATATTCGCAATGCCACGACTTCCCGCACTGATGGCCACCGTTTGACCGGCTTGGACGGTCTCGCCCAGAGACAGAGATTCCAGTTGCCGCTGCACCTCTTCCGGAATATCATCCACTCGCGGTGCATCGAACTTTTGCTCGACTCGTAGCATCTTCGGAAAAGCCATCGCGGTTCCCTTCGGTTCAAATCGGAAAACGCCATTCTATTTGCAACCCGAGCGGCCGTCCACCACAGCGGGAATTCAAGCGGCAAGTTCCCCTTTATCCTATTTTCCTCGCGAATGCCTCCTCCATCACGATGCACACCGACTCCGAACACGTCCGCGACGACCAATTAGTCGTCACACGCTCGCTCGCGATCCCGCTGGGCGAGTTCAGCTTCACGTTCGTTCGCAGTTCCGGTCCGGGCGGCCAAAATGTGAACAAGGTCGCGACGAAAGCTTGCCTGCGTTGGCCCGTGATGACTTCCCCCAGTTTAACAGGGGCCGTTCGAGACCGGTTCCTCGCGAAATATGGCCGTCGCATCTCGAACGATGGCGATTTTCTGCTGAACAGCCAACGATACCGTGATCGCCAGCGAAATATCGACGATTGCTTCGAGAAGCTGCAAGCTCTGCTCTTATCGATCGCCGTCGCCCCGCGAAAACGGCGCAAGACAAGACCGACCCGCGCCTCGAAAGAACGCCGGCTGGATAGCAAACGTAAACAGGCCGGTAAAAAGCAGATGCGGCGACGCGTCAGCGGTGACGATTGAGAGATTCAGGCGAGCGGCCCGGCGTAAGCCGGCTGTTACATCAACCTGCCATGCCGCGTCGCAAGTCGTTAGTACGGTAGATCTTGCCCTGAATCGACGATTCCGATACGTTTCGCAGCACCGGCCAGAATGGCCGGCATTCCCAGCGTCACCGAATACGTGTGGCGACCCGCAAGGAGGCGGAAATGAATACTGGTCGAATCGCTGCGCTGATCACAATCGCCGCCGTCACACTGCTGGCAATTCTCGTCGGTCATTTCGTATTGCGTTCGGAAGCCGATCTTAATTCGGCCAACTCGAACCAATCACAAATCGAGCCGACTGGCGAATCGGATCCCGATTCCGAAGATGTGTGGGCAGACATCGAACCGTCAGACGAACCGGGCCACTTTGTTACAACTGCGGCTGAGCGAGCGTCTTTCACGGCTTCGATTGCCTCCGATCAGCCATTGGATGACGCCCAGCCCAGCCCGGCTCCTAAGAAACTTTCCGGAACCAACGAAGCCTCGCCGATCGACAACACCACAAAAGCGAACGATGCCATGACGCGGTCGATCATTCGCAGCGAGCTGCGCCAAGCCACGGACGAAGAACAAGAGGCATGGCTCAACGAACTTCGTGGTTTGCCACCCGAAGCGGTTCGCGAAATGCTCCGCATCCGTCGTGCCTTGCACCCCACGCAACCCGTCCCGCTGGTGAAACCATTCCCTCTGACGAATCCAGCCCCGAAGGCTGTCGTTTCGGCTCCAACGCTGATTCCCAGCCCTCCGGTAGCCTTTCGTCCCCCGTCACCTCACGAGACGTTCATCAACAACTTCAACCCGCCCCCCGCTGTGCAACCCAGCCTGATCGCCATTCAGCAGGCGATTGATGTCATCGCCAACAACATCGCCAACGCCAACACCGTCGGCTTCAAGCGGTCCCGCGTGGAAATGAGTTCGCTACCCTATTTGCAAGTTGTTGAACCGGGGCAACAGGATTCCCAAGGAAAACTTTCGGCAAGTGGAATCGCTGTCGGCATGGGTGTCGAGGTGGCGACCACCCGCGTGATGCACACCCAAGGCGCTCTGCGACAAACAACACGCTCACTCGACTTGGCCATCGTCGGCCGGGGCCTTTTTCAGATCCAAACAGGCAACGGTACCCTCTACGCCCGCGCCGGACGTTTTGGCATCAACGCGGATGGTGAAGTCGTTCTCACCGGAGCCGGACGCAGCCGATTGATCGAACCCGCCCTTACGATCCCGCAAGATGCACTGTCCATCACCATCTCGACAGAAGGTGGCGTTTCCGTGCTCCAGCCGGGAAGTACAACGCAAACACAGGTTGGGCAGATCCAGCTCGCGCGGTTCACCAATCCAGCGGGACTGACTCCGCGTAGTGATGGCCTGTTTTCCGCCACCGATGCCTCCGGCTCACCGCAGTTAGGAAATGCCGGACTGGAGGGACGTGGAATCGTCAAATCGCGATACCTTGAAGCCTCGAATGTCGTTTTGAGAGACGAACTTGCGGAACTGGTGCGACTGAAGACACAACTCGACGCGTTACGGCAGATTCAACGGATTCTCGCTGGGACGTCCCCGCCATTGCCCATTTCACCGGCCGTTTCACCGGCCATCCCACCAGCCACCCCGGCCCCACTCGCCAAACGGAACGCCGATCCCACGTCCGGACCGAAACTCTCCCGTCGTCCGGCCCCATCACCCCGCTAGCAGCCCTGCGGCGTAATAATCGCATCTCCTTTTGAGTACGTGCGTTGCGTCACGCAGAGCGATCCCGAACTCGCTCTCGCGTCGGTCATCGTTGATCGGTCTCCACAACCCCCGTATGCTCGGCCCAATGGCTTCCAGTGTGTTGCACGGCACGTGGAATTGCCGGGATTTCTGGGTTTCCGAAAATAATCGGGCGTTTTCGCGCATCGGATCCCCACAGGCGGTGCCTGCATTCGGAGTGTTTCGTCTTGACCACACCAGAAGAGGCCGGCCAAGACCTACCGGACAAGGGGCAAATCGCCCAAGATCGGATCGATCCGGCAGTCGTCGCCACGCTGTATATTGAGTATGGAGAAGAACTTAAGGCCTTCCTGATCGGCTTATTACGAAACGGCGACTTGGCCGGAGAGGCTTTGCAGGCGACGTTCACAAAGGCGGTTGAAGTCGGGCATACTGCTCGACAGGAAACGATCAAAGGTTGGCTGTTCCGGGTGGCCTACAACGAGGCGATGGCGATCCGGAGACGCCAGAAAATCCATTGGAAATCGATCCAAAAGCTGGCCTGGAGCCAGTCGGGATCGACGGAAGCACCAGAGGAAAACGTTACTCGGTGGGAAACGGTCAGCCGCGTCCGTACCGCGTTGGACACACTCCCCGCGAACCAACAGCGTGTTGTCCGCATGCGGATTTACGAGGAAAAGACCTTTGCCGTGATTGCCGAGGAACTCGATCTCCCCCTGGGAACGGTTCTCACGCGAATGCGACTGGCTCTCCAAAAACTAGAAAAACAATTCGACCAGAAGTCATAACCAAAAGTCATAAAAATGAGTAAGCCCATTTCCGAAGAGCTATCTTGGCAGGCGTTTCTCTACGCCTGCGGGGAAATGCCCCCTGAAGACGCGGAAGCGTTTGAAGAATCTCTGGCGGTCGATCAAGCCGCCCGCGAAGCGTTGGCGCACGCAGTATTGGTCGGACAGGCCGTCACCACGGCTGCCGCTGCTACCGATCCGATCGCTGTTCCTGTCACGGGCGGCCCCCAACGCCGATCGCTCGCTCGCTCGGCTGCTCTTGTGGCGGGCCTGCTTTTGGCGTTCGGTGTGGGTTGGGTTGTCTCTCAGTCGTGGAACGTCGCACAACCCGACGGTTCGGTCGACATAGCTGATGACTCCTCGGTCACCGATTTTGATGCCAACCAGTTGATTTCCCTGTGGGGCAACGTTGGCTTGCTCGGCGAAACCGAAAGCGACCTCGCCTGGGGTGACGAAGACGAACAGGAATCCCAATCTATCTTGGCAGCCGGACTGGTCGACGACGACTCGACAACAGAATTCAATGTGCCCGCATGGATGCTGGCTGCGGTGGAAAACAACCTGCCACCCGAAATGGAAGACGACATGCGGAACCCGAACCGGATTCCGTAACAGAGGCCGGAGAAACAAGCGATGTCCTTGAGAACAACATTACTGCTCGCCACCGTCACCGCCCTCGTCGGCGGTAGCGCGGTTGTTGCGCAGAACCGGGTAAAGACGGCTGCGGACGAAAACGAATCGAAATCCGCAGCGCCTCGGCCGGTCACCAAGAAAACTGTTCGCGTGGCGATCACACCGGGCCGGGAAGCCGCCGCGATGACATTCGCGAAGCTGCATCACCCGGAATTGTCCGAATTGCTGGTCAAACTCAAGAAGGGCAACCGCAGAGAATACGACCGAGCGGTGCGCGCGTTGTATCTGACGAGCGAACGGCTCGCGCGATTCAAGACCCGCTTCCCAAGTCGCCCCGAACGGCACGAGTTGGCCCTCCAGGCTTGGAAGCTCGACTCCCGCATCAAGTTGCTCGCAGCACGCATGGCAATGTCTGCGGATAAAAAACTGGAAGCCGAATTGAAAGCCGCGCTGGTTGAGCGAGTCGATGTGCGACAACGCGAACTCGAACTGGAACGCGACAGGCTCCGCACGCGTCTCGAGAGCCTCGACAAATCGATCGAACGGCTGACCCAGAATCGCGAAACGTTATTGAAGAAGGATTTCCAGCGAGTCAAACGCGGCCTGACGGCCATTTCCGTCAAGGGCGCAGCCGCCCGAAACAAAAAGCCACGCCGCAAGACATCGACCAAACCGGGCACACGGAAATCGCCCGAATCGAAAACCACGAAACCAACACGAAACAAGAAACCCTGATCCCGACCGGTCGAGTATCACACACCGTTCAACGTCGAAACAATCACACGTTGTCATACTGAAGAGGGAAACACCGATGGCGCGCAGTCTCTCCACGGCCCTGATCGTCGCGATGATCACCACATCATTCGCTTCTGCGGCGGATCTCGAGTCGGTCAGCAAACGATTCAAGTCGGCCGACGGGAAAGAAACGCCCGATTTCCGCCGTCATATGATGCCCCTGTTGGGCAAACTTGGCTGTAACGGGAGGGCGTGTCATGGATCGTTCCAGGGGCAGGGCGGCTTTCGGCTGTCGCTGTTCGGGTACGATTTCAAGCTGGATCACGAAGGCCTGGCCGGTGGTGACGAACCGCGAGTTTTGCCTGAGTACCCTGATGAAAGCCTGGCGTTGCACAAGGGAGCACTTGAGGTTCCGCACCGCGGTGGAAAGCGGATGGATGTCGGTAGCTGGGAATACAACGTCTTCCTGAAGTGGATCGCAGGCGGAGCCAAGGCGGTCACCCCAGACGACTCCGACTTCGTCAGGCTGGAAGTCACGCCGAGTGAGATCGTCTTCCAGAAAAAAGGCGAAAAGGTTCAACTCAAAGCCGTTGCTGTTTGGGCCGACGGAACGCGGGAAGATGTCACGCCGATTTGCCGCTTTCAGACGAACAGCGGACAGGTGGCTGAGATCAGCAAGAACGGTTTGATTACCTCGAACGAGTCCGGCGACACACACGTCGTGGTCTTCTACGACACGGGCGTCGTTCCGATTCCCGTCATGCAACCGGTTTCTGAATTCGCCGGCAAGAACTATCCGAAAGCGACAACGCCCACGCAAGTCGACAAGCTGGTCATCCAGAAACTTCGCAAGCTCGGTATCGTGCAGTCCGACTTGTCGACCGATGCCGCGTTCCTGCGACGTGTCAGCCTCGACATGACCGGCACGCTGCCCTCTGCAGAAGAAATCAAGAACTTCCTGGCCGACGGTTCGCCCAACAAGCGAGCCAAGAAGGTCGATGAACTACTGGAAACCCCGGCCTACGCTGCTTGGTGGGCCACTCGGCTGTGCGACTTCACCGGCAACAACGACACGAACCTGAACAACGTCACGCCAGCTCGCGGGCAGGCGGGTGTGGAATGGTACGAGTGGATTCGTAAACGCGTTGCCGACAACACGCCCTACGACGAACTCGCCGCTGGCATCGTGCTAGGCAACAGCCGGAACGAGGGCGAAAGCTACACCGAATACGCAAAAAGCATGAGCAAACTGTACAGGCCCAATCCCAAAGGCAACTTTGCCGATCGCGATTCCATGCCCTACTTCTGGGCACGCCGCAACTTCCGCCTGCCGGAAGAACGCGTGATCGGATTCGCCTACTCTTTCATGGGCATCCGCATTCAGTGCGCTCAATGTCACAAGCATCCCTTCGATCGTTGGACGAAGGACGACTTCGATCAGTTCAAGGGCTTCCTCACAGCGACCACGTTCGGTAACGAACCCGGCTCCCGCGATGAGATGCAAA
>Ga0302139_10000604_pt1 | contig 17143 bp, 15 predicted proteins | sample CBN3_331_MG_FD_203104 | JGI IMG/M metagenome (GOLD analysis project Ga0302139, IMG submission 203104) | Marine microbial communities from Western Arctic Ocean, Canada - CBN3_33.1 | ecosystem: Environmental > Aquatic > Marine > Oceanic | place: Canada: Western Arctic Ocean | collected 2017-09-15 | reverse complement strand
ATTTAGCTTCCCTCTACGGTTTGTCGTCAACGGTCGTCAGGATCTGTGACTTGCAACTGCCGGACTCAGAGGAGACAACGATGAAGCTTTATTACTTCGAGACACCCAACCCACGTAAACCCTGTGCTGTCGCCAAGCACCTCGGATCCGACGTGGAATTCGTGCGCGTCGATCTCAGCCAGGGCGAAAACAAAACGCCGGAGTTTCTGGCAATCAACCCAAACGGAAAGGTCCCTGCTCTCACCGACGGCGATGTGAAGCTTTGGGAAGCGCACACAATCATGATCTATCTGGCACACAAGGCCGGTTCAGACCTTTGGCCCAGCGATCCCCTCAAGCAGATCGACGTGCTGCGCTGGTTGAATTGGGACACCGCGCACTTCTCGCGCCACGGCGGCCAACTCTATTTCCAGCACTTCATCAAAGAGCTATTCGGCATGGGACCGCCCGATGACGCCATCGTCGAAGAGTCATCGGGCTTCTTCAAACAATTTTCCGCAGTCCTCGATAAGCACCTGGAAGGTCGCGACTACATTGCCGCGGATTCGCTTTCGGTCGCGGACTTCGGAATCGCGACGATTCTGCCCGACGCGGACAAAGCCAAACTGCCGCTCGACGGTTTCGACAATATTGCCCGTTGGCACAACAGCATGATGGCGCTCCCGGCCTGGAAGGAGCCCTGGCCCACAGGGCGGTCGGCAGCCGATTAGCGTAGCCTGATAGTCTCGTCACAGCGACGCTTTAGAATTCTTATAGAATCATAAAATATGACTCACGAACGGAAATAAGGTCGTTTGTAGAAAGAACTGAAAGCGATTATTTCTGGGATGTTTCGTTCTCTAATCAGTGATCGTATGAAACATCTATTCTTTATCGTACTTCGGTGAAATTAGCGGTGACGAACGCCGCACAACCTCTTGTACCGAGACCGTACCGAAGCACGATCATGTTCGGCGTGGCGCTTGGTGCCAATCTTCAAACGCTTGATACGACGATGGCGGCCGTCGCCCTTACACGGATGCAGGGTGCCCTATCGGCAAGTCACCACGAAATCACCTGGGTACTCACGGCATATTTGATCGGCGTCGCGATCGTCATGCCTTTGATCGGAATACTGATCAATCGCTTTGGACGAAAACATCTTTACCTAACGGCTCTGGTCGGATTTTCCGCCGCTGCGATGGGTGCAGGCATGTCCGACTCCTTGATCGAGCTTGTGCTCTTCCGCTTCCTTCAGGGACTATTTGCCGCGACCTTCGTTCCGGTAGCTCAGTCATTCATTTTCGACGCTTTCCGAGCCGAGGAACAAGGTCAAGCGATCGGTCTGCTGGCGCTCGGGACAATGTCGGGAACGATGATCGGACCGGCCCTCGGCGGATACGTAAGCGAATTTCATAGCTGGCGCTGGATCTTCTACCTCGACGTACCGATCGCAATCCTGTCATTTGCCATCATTCACCGTCTCGCGCCCAAGCGCCTCGAGCGCCCTCCGGTACAGCCCTTGGGTTTGTTCGGGTTCATGATCCTCACGGTAGGTCTTGTGGCCCTACAATTCGTGCTCAGCCGGGGCGGGCAAATGGACTGGTTCGCATCATCGGGAATTATCACCGCGGCAGGTCTGGTCGTCGTGACGTTCTATCTGTTCGCCGTTCACACCGCGATATCGACCCGCCCCTTTATTGATCCGGATATCTTCAAGAACCGGAACTTTTCCATCGGCCTGGTGTTAATTCTGTTTCTCGGCGCGCACTGGCTGGTCTACCTGACACTCTTATCTCCGTATCTCCAGACCTTGGCAGATTACTCGGTGATCAGTACGGGTTTGGCCCTGGTGCCGCAGGGGGCAGCCTACGCAGCGGGTTCATATGTTGCGGGACACCTGTGCAATCGCTTTAACCCATCGCACCTCGTCATCGCCGGATTTTGCGCCGTGGGCTGGGCCAACTGGCAGATGTCGTTCTTCACACCGAATTTCAGCCAAGACGTGTTCTATCTCGTCGCCGTGATTCATGGATTGGGTCTTGGATTCATCTTCGTTCCGCTGACCATCACAACATTCTCGACCTTGCCCACGCGCCATAAAGACGTAGGGACAGGCCTTTTTTCACTACTGCGGAATTTTGGAAGCAGTCTCGGAGCATCGTTGGCAGTCACCCATCTGGTGCGCCAGATCCAGTCCAATCATGCCGCCCTCGGTACCTATGTCACACCCTACAACGAAGCAATGCGCCACGTATCCCTTCCAAAAGGCTGGAACCTTGGCGATCCAAGCGGATTGGCAAACCTCGATTTGGAGGTAACCCGACAAGCGGTGATCCTGGCCTATGCCAGCGATTTTCGCTGGCTGGCGGCCTCGACCGGCATTGCAATTGTCGCGGCACTTTTTGTGCGCATGCCGCGCCGGTTGGGCGCGGCAATTATCGAAGAAACATCAACCGGCAACGGTTCGAGCAATGTCCTGCACCTCCCCCAACGCGCGTATCAGAGCGAGTCGGCCAAAACCATCAGGTTCGGCATGATCCGTTCGAGCACTTCCTCGCGACGGGGATAGAGGGCGAGCGCGCGGTTGACATCGTCACCGTCCACGAGGACGTTCTTGATGGCACCCGGGCATGATGGCACCCAGGCCCTCACGTGGAAATGCGACCCGGTTTGGAAAGTTCGCTAGTCTCGAACCTCTGACACAACATCACTCCAAGGCGACTTCATGGAACTGCACCTTCTGCACGGCTACTCCGGCGCGAACGCGGCTATCGACATGGACCTCGTCAGTGCAGCTGAAGAGGCGGGCTTCGCCTGCATTTGGACGGCGGAGGCGTACGGCTCCGACGCCGTGTCTACGGCCGCCTGGATGCTCGCTCAAACCACACGAATCAATGTCGGCACCGGGATCATGCAGATGCCGGCCCGCACGCCCGCGCTTGCCGCCATGACGGCCATGACCCTGCACGGACTTTCCGGCGGACGTTTCATTCTCGGGATCGGCCCGTCCGGCCCCCAGGTGATCGAGGGCTGGCACGGCGTGCCCTTCGGCCGGCCTCTGACCCGGACCCGCGAATACATCGAGATCGTTCGCAAGGTTCTGGCCCGGAAGACACCCCTGACCCATGAGGGATTCCACTATCACATTCCAAACACCGGGGACGGCACGACCGGTCTCGGCAAGCCGCTTAAGAGCATCCTCCACGGCGACCCCAGCATGAGGATTGTCACCGGCACCATGACCCCGGCCGGTGTACGTCTCAGTGCCGAGATCTCGGACGGCATGTTGCTCGCCTTTATGAAGCCGGAGCGGTTCGATGTGTTCGAAGAACCCCTCACCGAAGGCTTCGCGGCCGCGGGCGGCGGAAAGAGCCTCGCCGATTTCGACATCATTCCCTACGTCATGCTCAGCACCGGCGACGATCTCGCGGCTTGCCGTCAGCCCGCGCGCGAGCATCTCGCGCTCTATATCGGCGGCATGGGCCACCGCGACCGCAATTTCTACAACGACTATGCCCGGTCAATTGGTTATGAGGACGCCGCCGCCCGCATCCAGGAACTCTACCTCGCCGGCAAACACCGTGACGCCGCGGCAGCCGTCCCCGATGACCTGATAGACGACGTGGCGCTCGTCGGACCGCGTGAGCACATTGCCGATCAACTCGACCGCTGGCGCGAGGCCGCCGCCCAGCGCCACGTCAGCGCGATTGCCGTCACGGCGCGCACGGTGGACGAGGTGCGCATGCTGGCGGAGTTGGTGCTTTAAATTTGCGGCGGTGGACCCTCTCCCTGAACAGGGAGAGGGGACTCAATCGTCACTGTCTCTCATTCTCGTTGGCAGGGGGAAGGCCGCTAGGTTCCGCCTTCTCCCAACAATAGTTCCCGTAGCGCCGCGGGTTCGTCGATGATCTCGCCGAGCGACGTGATCGATGTATCGATGGCCTCGGCGAATAACGACAAGCCAAACTCACTCTGCCACAACGGCAACAGCAGATAGAGCACGTCCGAAAAGCCGTCGTGAATGAAATGTGTGCCGGAGCACGTCCCAAGAACGGTCCGGCGGTTCCCTGCCGCGCCGGCAGCCGATTCCTGGGCTGTGGCCACTCCCGCTACCCTCTCGTGCCGCGCACCAGGTCGGCACCCGGAGGCAGCGCGCGGGAATTCACTCGGGAACCTGCTCGAAGTCGTTCGAGTCCGGATCGAGCCAGAGCAGCTCGCCCTCCGCGATCGAGAACCATGCCCCGTCGAGCGCAAGACGGCCTTCGTCCACGGCTTCGAAAATGAACGAGAAGCTCATCATATTCCTGAGCGATTGCCGGACCGCTGCTTGTTCCAGCGCTCGTTGCCGGTCGCTTCCCGGCTCCGTCCGCGCAATGAGTTCATCCCTGACGTCAGCTAGCAGCCCGACCCAGGGATCGATGAACCGGCCGACCGGGCCGTGCTCCACCGAAGCGAGGGCGGCCTCGATGCCACCGCACATGCCGTGCCCGAGGACGAGGATTCTCGACACCTGCAGTACGCAGACCGCGAATTCAAGAGCGGCGGACGTGCCGTGATACGTTCCCCCTTCCTCGTAGGGGGGGACGAGGGCCGCAACATTGCGGACGACGAGCAGTTCGCCTGGTCCCGCCGAGAATATCGTCGCCGGATCGACCCGGCTGTCGGCGCAGCCGATGACCATGGTCTGGGGCTGCTGACCCTGGGCGAGCGCGCGGTAGCGATCGACTTCCTGGGCATACCGGTCCGATCGGAATCGACGGTAGCCGTCGTGGAGCGCCGCAGGGATCACCGCTTTCGGTCCGTTCCCAACCAAGGCTCGTCACGCCGCCTGTTGCAGCTTGTCGCGCAACATGTAGTGGAGGATACCGCCATTGAGGAAGCAATCGACTTCGAACGAAGTGTCGAGCCGACAAATCAGTGAAACGGTCTCACTGCTGCCGTCCGCACGCGTGATGCGGGCTTCGACATTCATACGCGGTGTGATCTCGCTGGTGAAGCCGCTCACGTCAATCGTCTCGGTCCCATCGATACCCAAAGAGTAGCGGTCGGCGCCTTCCGGAAATTGAAGCGGCAACACGCCCATACCCACGAGGTTCGAGCGATGGATACGTTCAAACCCACCGGCAAGGATAGCACGGACGCCGAGGAACCGAGGCCCCCGCGCGGCCCAGTCACGGGAAGACCCCGCGCCATATTGACTGCCCGCGACCACGACCATGGGCACACGGTCCGCCCGGTAGCGACCCGCCGCGTCATAGATCGTCATCTCCTCATCATCAGGCATGTAGCGAGTGAAGCCGCCGGTCTTGTCCGGGACCATGTCGTTGCGGAAACGCACGTTGGCGAAGGTGCCCCGGATGCCGACGTCGGCGTTGGTACGGCGCGAAGCGTAATTGTTGAAATCCTGCGGCTCGATACCCTGTTCGATAAGATAGCGGCCAGCCGGCGATTCCTCGGGTATGCCGCCGACCGGCGAGATGTGATCGGTGGTGACCGAATCTCCCGCGAGCGCGAGCACGCGCGCGCCGACGATATTGCCGACCTCCGGAAGCTCGCGCGTCATACCTTCGAACATCGGCGGACTCCGGAAATAACCGCTGTTCTCGTTCCAGGCGAATGTCGTGCTCCCTGTCGCCGACAGCGCCTGCCAGGCTGGTGTTCCGGCTTCGCTCTGGGCATAGCGGGTCTGGTAAATGTCCGGCGTCAGCACCTCATCGATCACGCTGCGGATCTCGTCACTATCGGGCCAGATATCCTTCAGGGTGACCGAATTGCCATCCGAGTCTTCGCCTAAGGCATCATTGGCCAGATCTATATTGGTCGTGCCGGCAATCGCGAAGGCGATGATCAACGGCGGCGAGGCCAGGAAATTGGCTTTGACCAGCGGGTGGATGCGACCTTCAAAGTTGCGGTTTCCAGACAGCACTGCGCAGGCCATCAAATCGTTCTGGATGACGGTGTCCGAGATCTCGATTGCCAGCGGGCCTGAATTGCCCATGCAGGTGGTACAACCGAAGCCGATCACGTTGAATCCGAGTTGATCCAGGGAGGTCTGCAAGCCGGACTTCTGGAGGTAGTCCGCGACCACACGAGAGCCCGGCGCAAGCGACGTCTTCACCCAAGGCTTGGCCTTCAATCCCTTGGCAACGGCGTTCCGCGCCAGCAAGGCCGCCGCCACCATCACCGAAGGATTGGAGGTATTGGTACAGCTCGTGATCGCGGCAAGGACGATGTCACCGTGGTGCAGGCTGTAGTCTTTGCCCGCAACGTCGAACGCCGTGTCCGAAATCGCCGCGAAGTCCGGAAATTCATCCGCGAGTGCGTCGCGCGTCCTGGAAAGCGGCAGACGACTGTGCGGCAATTTCGGTCCCGCAACACTTGGTTCGATAGCCCCGAGATCGATCTCCACGACATCGGCGTAGCGAATGTCTTCCCCACTCACACCCCACAGGCCTTGCGCCTTGGCGTGCGCCTCGACAAGTTCGATATGCGCCTCGTCGCGTCCGGTCAGGCGCAGGTAGCGTAGCGTCTCCTCATCGACCGAAAAGAATCCAACAGTGGACCCGTACTCCGGCGCCATGTTCGACAAGGTCGCCCGCTCCGTCGCCGGCAGCGCCGCGGCGCCGTCTCCGAAGAATTCAACGAATTTGCCAACCAAATCCCGGGTCCTGAGGATCTGGGTGATGGTCAGCACGACGTCCGTCGTGGTGATGCCCTCGCGCGTCCGACCGGTCAGGCGGCAGCCGATGACCTCGGGCAGGCGCATGGCCACCGATTGGCCGAGCATGGCAGAGGCCGCCTCGATTCCACCGACGCCCCAGCCGACGATACCGAGGGAATTGATCATCGGCGTGTGGCTGTCCATGCCAAGCAGCGTGTCCGGGTAGATCAGCGGCGAATCGCCGCTGTCGTCCCGCCAGACCACGCGCGCCAGGTATTCGAGGTTCACCTGATGGCAGATGCCCATCCCCGGCGGGATGACACGGAAATTTCCGAAGGCCAGTTGGCCCCATTTAATGAACTCGTAACGCTCGCCGTTGCGGGCGAATTCGATCTCCATGTTCCGGGCCACGGCATCGGCCGTACCGGCAACATCCACCATGACCGAATGGTCCACGATCACGTCGACCGAAGTCACCGGGTTGATATCGTTGGGGTCGCCGCCTAGTTCAACCATGGCATCACGCATCGCGGCGAGGTCCGCAATCAGTTGAATTCCCGACGAATCAGGCATCATCAGGCGTGCCGGCCGGAAGGCGATCTCGAGGTCGACCGGTTCCTGCCCGGCTTGCGCCAGAGCCCTGATGTCCGCTTCCGTCACGCCCTCGCCGTCCTCGTGCCGCAACAGGTTCTCGAGCAATATCTTCAATGTCCGCGGCAACCTGGACACCGGACCGATCCCGGCTTCTTCCGCCGCGTCGAGACTGAAAAAGCGGTAGCTCTGCCCCCCCACATCAAGTGTCCGCACGACATCGAAACTATTGCGGCCTGTGGCAGCCATGATCACGTCACCTCCCATAAATCGAGACGACTGAACCTAAACTATTCACAGATCGTCAGGAAGCGGCGCCGCTCGAGTCCTTCCCCCGAGATCAGGGGGTGGTTAGGAGGGGACAGAACCGTGATGGTCCCGGAATTATCGCGTCAGTGGCTCGTCCAGCCGCCATCGACGATCAGGTCGTGGCCTTGGATGAAAGTGGTCTCGCAGGTCGCCAGGAAACAGACAGCCTCGGCGATCTCTTCGGGTTTACCGAAGCGGCCCACGGTCGTGCCGGTTTCGAGCTTGTCCCACGCCTCCTGGTCATCCTCCATGCGTTCGACGTTGTACTGCGTGGCGATCGGTCCGGGGCTGACGCAATTCGCCTGAATACCCTCCCGCGCGCAGTCGTAGGAGATCGCCTTGGTCAGATAGATCAACGCCGCTTTGGTCAGGCCATAGAGGCCGAGGCCGTCGAAGGCTACCGATCCCATCTGGCTGGTAATATTTATGATGCGCCCGCCGCCCTGCTTGCGCATCGCCGGCAGTGCCGTCTGACTGGCGAAGAAAGGGGTACGTATGTTTACGCCCTGGACGAATTCGTAGTCGTCCTGGGTAAAATCCCCGAAATCCGCGCGCCGCCGCACACCCGCGTTGTTGACCAGCACATCGATACGTCCGAATTCTTCGAGGCACGCCGTGACCATGCGCTCACCTGCATCGACTTCCGACAATTCCATGACTCCGTAGCGCGCATCAACGGCGTCGTGCAGTCCCTGGCAATCGGCGCAGACTGCCTGAAGTTCCGCCTCGGTTTCCTCAGCGACCAGGTACAGCGACGCCCCATGTTCAGCCAGCGCCAGCGCGATCGCCTTGCCGATACCCCGCGACGCCCCGCTGACCAGGGCAACCTTGCCCTCCAGTTTCGCCATGATCATCTCCTCCGTCCGCTGCCTGGCACACTCGTGCAAAATCCGAGGATGGGATAAAACAACAGCCAATGCCAACCCCTGCCCCGACTGAAACGCGACCAGCCGGACCTCACAGGAACAATCGATCAAAGGAGCAAGCATGACGAATCCCTTGCGTGGAGCCGATATCGTGGCCCGGACACTGGACAACGCCGGCATGCGCACGTTGTTCACATTGTCGGGGAACCACATCATGTCGATCTTCGACGCCGTGATCGGCACCGAGATCGAACTTCTCCACGTCCGCCAGGAAGCGCCGGCGGTATTTATGGCAAGCGCCTGGGCGGCACTCACCGGCAAGGTCGGCGTCGCACTGGTCACGGGCGGCCCCGGTCATACCAACGCGGCAGCGGCGCTCTGCACACCGCTCGCCTCCGAGACACCCATGATCCTGCTTTCGGGCCATGCCGGGACCCACGAGATCGGCCGCGGCGGCTTTCAGGAACTGCCGCAGGCGGCGATGGCAGCAACCGTCGCCAAGGCGTCCTGGATGGTCGAACAGGCTAAGGACCTGGGCCACGATCTCGCCCGCGCGGCACGCATCGCGGCGTCCGGACGTCCCGGCCCCGTCCACCTCAGCCTGCCCTCCGACGTGCTGGATACTCAGCTCGAAGACGATCCGTCGCTGTGGCCTGACATCGCTGACTTCGCCCCGAATGCCTCGCCACTAGGCGCGGTCGCGGCATCCGCCACGCTCTCGGCGATCCAAGCGGCCGACCGCCCCATCATCGTCGGCGGCCCGATGCTGTGTACCGCCCAAGGACGGGAAGCGGCCCGGAATCTCGAGAACACGCTGAATGTTCCAGTGATCGGCATGGAAAGTCCGCGCGGCCTGAACGATCCCGCGCTGGGAGCCTTCGCCGAGGCGATCGAAGAGACAGATCTGCTTGTATCGATTGGCAAACCACTCGACTTCACGCTGAAATTTGGCGAGGCGCCCGCCTTCGCACCTGATTGCGAGTTCATCGTCCTTGACCCGGACGTCGAGATGATCCGCCGCGTCGCTCAGGACAAGGGCGAACGCCTGATCCTCAGCGCCGTGGCGAGTCCGTTCACTGCAACGGCTGAACTGGCCAATCAAGGGTCGACGATTGGTGCTGACGACTGGCGCACAAAGGTCCGTGCGGCCGTGGCCTACCGTCCGGCGGACTGGGAGCAAACGACGTCCAAAACTGATGGCACCTTACACGCGCTTGAATTCGGACGCGGTGTGCGTCAGTTCATGGCGGAGAATGCCAATACCGTGTTGGTTTGCGACGGGGGTGAGATCGGCCAATGGTCGCAAGGCGTACTCGATTCCGAGCGCCGGATCACCAACGGCGTGGCGGGCTCAATCGGCACGGCAATCCCCTTCGGCCTCGCAGCCTGTACTGTCGAGAAGGACGCCCCCGTGATCGCAATTTCAGGTGACGGCGCCTTCGGCTATCACCTCGCTGAATTCGACACGGCAATCCGCTGCGGACTGCCGTTGATCGCCATCGTCGGCAACGACGCGCGCTGGAACGCCGAACATCAAATCCAGGTCCGCAACTACGGTGAAAACCGGGTGCACGGCTGCGAACTGCTGCCGACGCGCTACGATCTCGTCGTCGAGGCGTTGGGCGCACACGGCGAATACGTAACGGAAGCGGCGGAACTGCCCGCGGCATTGGCGCGCGCGCGGGCCAGTGGCAAGCCGGCCTGCATCAATGTGATGATCGAAGGAAATCCGGCGCCCATTGTGCGCCGCTAGTTGATCCTTCCACCTGCGAATTGCATTCGGGAGCAACAGATATGGCGGTTTATCTCGCTTCAGATGAATCGGAGATCACGACGGGCCAAGTCTTTGCCGTTGATAGTGGCGTGACGATTTACTGAGAATCCTCACAATTGATGGTTTTCTGAACCTTCAATTGCACAAGAGTAGCAAGGCGAAATATCGGAAAAGGAGCTAAACGATGACGCAGGAGACGGTCGGATTCATCGGTCTGGGTAACATTGGCGCGCCCATGGCCGACCACATCGCCCGGGCGGGCTTCGACATGGTGGTCCACGATATCGCCGGCACAGCGTCGAATTCTTTCTATATGGAGCGTGCACCCAAAGGTGCCGAAGTCGGCACCTCGGCCGCCGACGTTGCCCAACGGTCGGGCATGATCTTCCTCAGTCTGCCGACTCCAGACGCCGTTGCCGCGGTGGCCGGTGAAATCGCGGAAACCGGCGTCGGCAGCGACCGGATCGTGGTCAACACCTCTACCGTGGATCCGGAGACCGCCGTCGCCGCCCATGATCGACTCGCGACACAGGGAATCGGCTACGTTGACGCCGCGGTATCCGGTGGCGTCCTGCGCGCACGCGACGGCACCTTGACCGTTATATTTTCTGGCGATGGTGCGGCATTCGCCCGCCTGGAACCGGTATTTCAGACTATCGCCGAGCATGTATTTAAAGTGAGTGACGCGCCGGGTCAGGCGCAGCGCATGAAATTACTGAACAACTACATTGCCGGTTGCACCATGGTCGCCAACAGTGAAGCGCTGGCCTACGGCGCCGCGAGCGGCCTCGACATGAAAACGATGCTTGATGTGATCAACGTCTCGTCGGGACAGAATTTCATGAGTTCGACCTGGTTCCCGAGATGCCTTTTGTCAGAGGTCTACGAAAGTTGGTCGGCGGCCGAGATCATCGCCAAGGACGTCTCCCTGTTCGTCAAATCCGCCGCGTCTGAAGGCCGCAGCCACCACGTCGCGCAGGCGACACATGATGTCCTGGGAGCCTTTGCCGCCGAGGACCCGAAGATCGATCAAATGTACCTCTACGAATACGTCCGCGATAAGCAAGACTGACTCAGAGCCGGCGTCGCGGCCGCCTTTGTCATGGCTTTGTCCGATCGCACCGTTGATCGCGACGGACGTTACTTCTGTTCCGGCTTGAAGGGGTCGGACTGAATCCATTCGATCGTCTCGCGCAGCATAGTCGGGATATCCCGGATCGCGACACCGAGGCTGTCGCGACGGGTGAAATCGAATCCCGTCGGTGGCAGAGGTGATTCCGTGAGAGATTCGGGCATCTTCATATCGGGCAGAAGTTTTTGAAGCTCGGCATAAATGTCCTGCCAGGGCCAACTGTCATAGACCCCGAAATAACGGCCCGAGGCACTGGGGTTTTCAAAGGCAGCTAGGAAAAGCACGGCCAGGTCATGCAGATGAATCATGGAATGGGAGTCGTTCGGGACTTTTTCGTACCGGCCTTCGCCGCCATTGATCAGACGTTGCAGCCAGACGTGCGGGTTGTGGTTCATATGCTCAGGCAGCACGACAGGTCCATACATCCCGGTTGGAATGATGATGCAGAGGCGTTGATCGTTTTCCGTGGCAAATTTGATCGCCGCCTTTTCCATCACGGTCTTGGTGGCGGAGGTATATTTTTTTGCCTGGCATTGCTGCTGCTCGTCCGACCAGTGATCGACCTCGTTCTTTATAGGCACGGGGGGTATGGGGTTCGTGCTGCTGGTGCTGCTGCAGATCACGATATTCTTGACGCCCTGACGCACCGCGGATCGCATGATATTCAGGCAGCCGTCGACCGTCGGCATGACGATCTCGGCGTAGCCTTGTTCATCGTCCATTTCACGTGCCGGGGTGCCTGTGTGACCGGCATACATCGGGATCAGACTGGCAATAAAAACACCCTCGGTCCCGGCCAGCGCGTCATCGAATGCTCCTTCTTCGGCCATTTCAGCGCTGAAAAGCTGCAAGCCCGCCGATGCACCGGGCAAGGCACCGAGGAAGGGCGTCTTGTTGGGCGCATTCCGATCGCGCATGGTGCCGTTGACGGCATAGCCCCGTTCCAGACCAGCCCTGACGATGTTGGAACCGGCAAGGCCGCTAGCTCCCACCACGCATATCGTTTTTCCGTTTTCCGTCATTTCTGGACTCCAAATAAGCTTTATCCGAGCCGGCCCGCCACGCCGGCTCCGAAAGCCGCGGTTCCCAGTGAACCACCGAGGTCGGGTGTCCGGCCATCCGGATCGGCGAGTTGAGCATCGACGGCCTGGTCGATGGCGTCGGCAGCCTGGCGCAGATCGTCCCGCCCGTGCTTGAGTCCGAGCCAATCGAGCAACATGGCGACGGACAGGATCATCGCCGCAGGGTTGGCGATATCCCGGCCTGCGATATCGGGTGCCGAGCCGTGCGCTGCCTGGGCGATGGCGTTGTTCGCGCCCGCATTGATCGACGGCCCAAGTCCCAAACCGCCGGATAACTCAGCCGCCAGGTCAGAGAGGATGTCGCCGAACATGTTGGTCGTCACGATCACGTCGAAGGCTTGGGGTTTGCGCACCAGAAGTGCGGCCATGGCATCGACGAGGAACTCCTCGACCTCCAACCCTCCGTGCGCCTCGGCCACGGCACGCGCCGTGTCACAAAATAGCCCGTCAGTCATCTTCAGGACGTTGGCCTTGTGCACGATGGCGAGTTTGCCGCTACGCGACGCGGCGATCCGGCAGGCCTCTTCCGCGATGCGGCGCGAGCCTTCGCGCGTGATCTTGCGAACGGCCAGGGCCACATCCTCGGTGGGCATGAATTCCCCCGACCCCAGCGCCATGGAACGGTCCGCATAGAAGCCTTCGGTGTTTTCGCGGACGATGACGATGTCGATGTCAGGCGCCAGAGCAGGAACGCCGGGGCGGCCCCGGCTCGGCCGGATGTTCGCGAATAGGTCGAGTTGCTTGCGGATCGTGGCCGATATGTTGCGGCCGCCGGCCTCAAGTGGCGGATAGGCCACATTGTCCTGCGGCCCCAAGATGACACCACTGCTGGCGAACACCTTTTCGAGCGTCTCATCGGGCATTGTGTTGCCGTACCGTTCCAGGGCGTCCAGCCCCACCGGCGCCTCTTCGAGGTCGAGCGACAAACCAAACCCGGCATCGGCGGCTTTGAGGACAGCGAGCGCCGCGCCGACAATCTCGGGCCCGATGGCATCGCCACGGAGAACGAGGAGCTTCATGCACCAATTCCCTTCGTCATTGATCGACCCGCGCGTCACCTGCAGCCCCGCCCGCTTCAACTGCACACCCTTCTGCCTCGTGGATGGCGCGCCACACCTTGTCGGGCGTCAACGGCATATCCAGGTGACGGATGCCGTAAGGGCGCAACGCGTCCATCACGGCGTTGACCACGGCCGGAGGAGCACCCACACATCCCGCTTCACCCACACCTTTGATGCCCAGGAGATTGTTCGTGGACGGCGCATCTTCGAAGAAGCGGACCTGCATGTTCGGTATATCGTCGGCGCGCGGCAAGCAATAATCCATCAACGATCCCGTCAGCAATTGACCGCTGTCGGACTCATAGGCGACACCCTCTGTCACCGCTTGTCCAATGCCTTGCGCGACCCCACCCATGACCTGACCTTCGGCCGTCATGGCATTCACGATGGGTCCAGAATCCTCGACCGCATAATAGTCGACAAGGGTGACCACGCCGGTCGCCCGATCTACCTCCACTTCGGCCACATGACAGCCGTTGGGATAGGAAATCCAGGGCCGCTCATAAATCTCTTCGTCATCCAGGTTGGCGTCGAACCCGTCAGGCAATCGTGACGGGTCAAATGAGGCCCGAATCACCTCTGTGATCGTGACTTTGCGGTCGGTTCCGGCGACGACCAATTCGCCTGCGGACATCTGCACATCGACCGGCGCAACTTCGAGCAGGTGCGCGGCAATGATTCTGACCTTCTCGATCACGCGATCCGATACCATCTTGATGGCGGATCCCGTCATGCCCAGCGTGCGCGAACCCGAATGTCCCCCTCCGAACGGTGTCAAAGCGGTGTCGCCCTGCCGGTACGTAATGGCCTCATAGGGAATGCCGAGCCATGTCGCGACGAGTTGAGGAATGGTCGTCTCATGGCCCATGCCGGTGGATTGGCTGCCAACCGAGAGCACGACGGAACCATCGGCAGAAAAACGCAGTCCCGCATATTCCTTAGGTGTCCCGCCGGTCGGCGCCAGCCAGTAGCACATGCCCACACCCCGCAGCCGATCACCCGACGAACTCTCGCGCCCGCTCGCGTTCTCCCAATCCGACAAGGTGAGGGCCCGATCCAGCACCTCTGGAAAATCACCCGAATCGAACGTATGCCCGAGGCCGTTGTCGTAGGGTAATTCCTCGGGCAGAATCACGTTTCGCTTGCGCAGTTCGAGACGGTCGATCCCGAGTTCGGCCGCGGCCACATCGATGACACGCTCAATCTGGTAGGTGGCTTCCGGCCGTCCCGCGCCGCGATAGGCATCTGTCGGCGACGTGTGGGTGAACGCGACCTTTGCTTGGAAATGACGGGCGTTGATCCTGTAGTGGCCGCCGATGGTCCGCACCGTCCCAAGTGTCGCAATTGTCGAACCGTTGGCCGTGAGATAGGCCCCGGCATCACCTACCGATGTCACACGAAACCCGGTAAAGCTGTGCGCGTCGTCGAGCGCGAGTTCGACCCGGCTCCACTGATCGCGGCCGTCGTTGTCGGTCAGGAAACTTTCGGAGCGGTCGGCAACCCACTTCACAGGCTGGCCGAGGTCACGCGCGGCAAACAGGACCAGCGGATATTCGGGATACAGTGAATTCTTAGTGCCGAACCCACCCCCGACGTCGATGGCCCGAACCCGCATCCTATCCGGCGGAACCTTGAAGATGATCTCTGCCAATTGGTCCCGGTGGGGGAAGAGGTTCTGCGTCGTGGTCGTCAGCGTGAACGAACTTGACCCGGGGTCGTACTCACCGATAGCGCCGCGGGGCTCCAACGGCACGACCGAGACGCGCTGGTTCAGGATATCGACACGCGTAATATGCGCCGCTGCCGCGAACGCGGCATCAACGCCCTCGGGATCTCCGGCTGCGAAATCCACGCAGAGATTACCCGAGACCTCGTCCCAGACCTGCGGCGCTCCGGCATCGAGCGCGGCGATCGGATCGATAACGGCGGGCAGCAACTCAACGTCCACGTCGATCAATTCAGCGGCCTCGCGGGCGACCTCCTTGGTCTCGGCGACAACAAAGGCGATTGCGTCACCGACGAACCGCACCCGCCCGTCGGCAAGGATTGGCCGCGACGGCTTTGCCTGCGGCGTGTCGTCGTGATTTTTGACTGTTGCCCGCATAACGATTTCGCCGAGACCGGCAGCCGCAAGATCTTCAGCCGTGTAGACGGCCAGCACGCCCTTCGTTTGGACCGCGAGCACCGTGTCGACCGACAGAAGGCGCGCATGCGCGTGGAGTGAATACAGCATCGCGCCGTGCGCCAGATTCGGCATCGTCACGTCATCGAGATAGTTCCCCGCGCCGGAGAGAAATCGTTTGTCCTCCACTCGCCGAACAGGTTGTCCGATGTCGAACGCGGTCATCTAACCAATTTCTAATCTGAAGTGCCCGCCAAGCATGAACATGAGGTCAGCGGAGATGATGAGCCTGGCAAAGCGCCGGCTCAGAGCGAAATGTATCTCAATCTCAGGAAATCGCGCAGCTGCTAGACGTGGAATGATTCGCCGCAGCCGCAGCGCCCTTTTTCGTTCGGATTATTGAACACAAAGCCCGAACTCAACTTATCCTCGACGTAATCCATCTCCGTTCCGGCCAGATACATGGTGGCCAAGGGATCGACACAGATCTTCACGCCCTTGTCCTCCACCAATTCGTCCATGGGCAACGGTGCGTCAGCATATTCCATCGAATAGGCGAGTCCCGAACAGCCTTGGGTCCGCACGCTGATACGCAAGACTGGTTCGGACTTTTCTTGTTCATCAATGAGGTGTTTCACACGATCCGCTGCCGCATCCGTCAGCTTGAATAATTCGCGACTGGTCATTCCTGTCGTCTCCACTTCAACAATACCGTCAGCACATCAGTTACATATCAAGGGCGAGTTTTGCGTCGTCGGACATGCGGTCGGGCGTCCACGGCGGACTCCATACCAACGTCACTTCCACTTCGCCGACGCCGTCGACAGCAGCGACCGCGTCCGCTACCCAGCCCGGCAGAATTCCGGCGACCGGACACCCGGGTGCCGTCAACGTCATCTTGATCTCAACGTTTCCGTTCTCGGCCGCTTCCAATCCGTAGATGAGGCCAAGGTCATAAATGTTCACCGGTATTTCCGGGTCATAGACCGTCTGCATTGCCTCGATCAGATCCGCCTCCGAGGGCACGGATCCCGCGTCGTCCGATCTCGGCGAACCAGCTCGCGCGACAAATGCCTCCGGCTCAGGCCGCTCGGGCATGAAGTCCATGAGCGACGGGCCGTCGTGCAGTTCCCTTTGTTCTTCTTCCATCTCAATAAACACTCGTTTTAGGCACTACTCAGTTGTTGCCTCGCCGTCGCCCTCAAGCGCGGAGTTCATCGTGTGCCAGGCCAATGTCGCGCACTTCACTCGGATCGGGTACTGACGCACACCGGACATCACCTGAAGACGATCCATTTCGTCGGCCAGGTCCTCATCCACTTCAATCTTCGCGTCCGACGTGCACATTTCGTGGAAGTTCCGGAACAGCTGTTCGACCTGTTCCAGCGTCTTACCAGAAACGATTTCCGTCATCAACGACGCCGAGGCCTGGGATATCGCGCATCCTCGTCCGTCGAATGCCGCATTGCGCACGACCCCGTCGCTGTCGACCTCGAGATAGACGGAAATCCGGTCACCACACAGGGGATTGTGACCATTTGCATGGTGACTTACCTCATCTGG
>Ga0302139_10000600_pt1 | contig 17205 bp, 27 predicted proteins | sample CBN3_331_MG_FD_203104 | JGI IMG/M metagenome (GOLD analysis project Ga0302139, IMG submission 203104) | Marine microbial communities from Western Arctic Ocean, Canada - CBN3_33.1 | ecosystem: Environmental > Aquatic > Marine > Oceanic | place: Canada: Western Arctic Ocean | collected 2017-09-15 | reverse complement strand
ATCGTGCACATTTTTAGAGAGTAAAATAGGGGGCTTAGCATTATGGTTCCAAGAAAACCGGTGTCAGTGCACGTTCTACAGGGGACGTTCCGTGATGACGCCCACAAGGAAGGGCTGACCGGGCACAAGCTTACGGAGGTTCCACCGGCGCCGGAAGATTTACACAAAGACGCTTGGCAGCACTGGCGAGAATGTTCACAGTGGTTGATTTCCTTGGGGGTTTTCACTGAGACGGAATTACCGGCGGTTCGAGTATGGGCCGAGACAATGCGAGAAATAAAGCTTGCGGAATCGGACATGGAGACTGGCGGTCGATACCAAACATCACTCTCGACACAGATCGAATCGATGCGCCCTTGCGTAAAACGGCACGATATATTGACAGATCGGCTGGTTAGGCTGTTTCGTAAGTTCGGTTTCACGCCCGTCGATCGAGTAGGAATTGACGCATCGCCCAGTGGCGACCATGCGAGCAAAGTAAGTTCCAGGAAACGAGGCGGCTAAACCCACGTGGTGGGAGACGGAAACAGGTATTGGACGCGACAACCACACTATGGATTCGCAATGCAGCGGATGAGCGAGCGGCCCGTGATGGCTGTTGGTTCGATCCACAGGCGGCGGCCTATGTAGTGTGGTGGGTTGAATACTACTGTTCGTTGTACGAGGGGAGCCACGCGGGCGAGCGGTTGTGGCTACGCGGCACTCATGATCACGATTGGATGCCAGATCGGGCACCGTTCGATGCTGCACTGGACGAATACCAACAGCGATTGCAGGCCCACGCCGAGTATGTGCGGGATGGTGCAGCTACCGATTGGCAGTTAGACGCGATCGCGAGATCGTTTGGTTGGCAGTCGCACAGCCAGGAATTAGATCGGCCGGTTAGACGGTTCACTGACATATCATGGTGGGTGCCAAAGAAGAATAAGAAGAGCCCTACGCTTGCGGCACTTGGTTTGTATCTACTCTGCGGCGATGGGGAGCCAGGGCAAAAGGTTTACTTCGGCGCGAAGGATGGCGGGCAAGCTCGGGACATTGCTGGCAAACATGCGGTTGAGATGATGGATGCCAGCCACGAATTAAGCAGCGAGTGCCGGCTGAATAAGAACCTTTGCCAGATCACGCACACGCCAACCAAGTCGATTCTGAAACCGATCAGCAGCGGCGACACACGCAGCCAAAAGAGCAAGGAAGGACTGAACGGTTCTCTGCTCGTGGACGAAACGCATGTAGTGGATCGCGCGTTCATGAACCGTGTCGACCGATGTGGAATCAGCCGGGACGAACCGATTGTGTTGACCACATCGACAGCCGGCAATGATCCCGACTGCTACGGCAAGGAGCGTCGGGACTATGGCGAGCAGGTTAACGCGGGGCACATTACCGACAGCCGGCACATGTTTGCAGAATACGCGGCACCGGAAACGCTTACCGATGCGGAGATGGCGAGCGACCCGGTGAAGTATGGCAAGCTGGCTAACCCGGCATGGGGGCACACGATTAAGGAGGCGGAGTACCTGGCGGACTACCGGAAGAGTAGCCGCAGCATTACCGCTCTAGCTGATTTCAAAATGTACCGATTGAACATGTGGCAGAAGACGGCCAGCCCGTGGATCAGGTCGAGCGATTGGGAACGATGCCGACGAGACTACACAATGGAATTACTGCGTGGTCAGCCATGTGTTGCTTCGCTGGATCTATCGAAGACTCGGGACATGTCAGCACTGGTTTTAATGTTCGAGCAGGGCGACGAGGTGTGGCAGTTGCCTTGGTTCTACTTGCCAGAGTATCAGGCGAATCAGGAAAGCCACCGTGTGAACTACCTCGACTGGGCAGAGCAGGGATGGCTGACGCTGACACCCGGCGACGTGGTTGACTATGCGTACATCGAAGCGGACATTGCTCGGGCCAACGAGTTGTTTGACGTGCAGGAATTGGTATTCGATCCGATGTACGCCAGGGATCTAGCGACGCGGGTTGATACTTCGCTCGGCATTGATTCGGTTGAATTCCCACAAACGATAATGCACTTCGGGCCAGCTTGCGCGGAGTACGAACGTCGCGTGATTGCCGGGACAATGTGCCACAATGGCAATCCGATACTATCTTGGCAATCGGGACACGTCCAGGTTAAAACAGACGCGAACAATAACCGGCGACCGGTGAAGCCAAAGAACGACGATCACAAGAAAATCGACGGCATCGTGGCTGCTATCATGGGTACAGCACGGGTCGGCGCAGAAAACCACTCGATGCCAGCGGTGTATTAGCAAAAGGGCGCATAATGTTTGGATGGTTCAGACGGCCAGCGGCAGCAACTCAGCGCGATCCAGAGGCGTTTTTCTCGGATCGATCCAGCGGAGATAGCGGCGTCGTTGTGAATAAAACCACTGCCCTTAGCTACGCCTATGTTTGGCAAGCGGTAACGACGTTGGCCGGCGACATCGCGAGTCTACCGTTAGAGGTGTACGAGCGGCAGTCAGATGACGGGAGGGAGCGGGACACCATACACCCGGCATGGTGGAGACTGAACGAAGACGCCAACGAATTCATGACGGCGAACACTCTCCGGGAGGTACTAACGGCACATGCGTTGTTGTACGGCAATGGCTATGCCGCGATCGATCGTAGTGGCAATGATCGCCGTTTAATTCCGTTGCTACCCGAAGAGACGCAGCCGGTGGTTTCGAGGGGGCTACTAGTCTACGAAATAAACAAGGGTAAGCCCAACCAGGAGACGATTCGAGCGGAGGATATCCTCCACATAAAAGGTCTAGGGTGGAATGGGATTGAAGGGTACAGCGTGCTGACGATGGCCCGCAATAGCTTCGGTCTTGGGTTGACTATGGAGCGGCACGGCAACCGGCACTTCAAAAACAACGCTCGGCCCGGTGTCGTGTTGAAACATCCCAGGACTCTTGACAAAAAATCTGCCGACGAGTTGTTGAGTAGCTGGGAATCGCGGCACAGCGGGAACCCGGATCGGCCGGCGTTGGCTGCGGGTGGTCTAGACATCGAGCAATTAACCGGAAACAACGACGACGCCCAATGGTTAGCCGGTAGGGAATTCCAGCGTGATGAGGTTGCGAGCTGGTTTAAGATGCCTCCCCACAAGTTGGGTAGCTCCGCGCGGGTGTCGTACAACAGCTTAGAGAATGAGGAGCGGAGTTACCTGCAAAATACGCTGCGGTATTGGCTGTGCAAATGGGAAAAGGAAGCAGGCTGTAAGCTTCTCACTGATTTACAACGACGGAACCGCACACACTATATTGAGCACAACGTAGGTGAGTTGATTCGCGGCGACATGACGACACAGATGAACACGCTAAGGACGGGAATCGAGAGCACGATTCTAAGTCCGAACGAAGCACGGAAGAAACTGAACATGCCGCCCCGAGACGGTGGGGATACATTCGAGAACCCGAACACGTCCAGCTCAACGGCTGCGGCACCAGTCAGCGAACCGGCCCCGGTAGCAATGGCGCCCACGATAGATTGGTCAGCTGAGCGTCAAGCAATGGGCGACACTGTGGCGTCGGCAGTCGCTGCCGAATTCGCAAAGGTGGAACCCGATCTAGACTCGACGGCACTGGACGCGGCGCACCGGGCGTTGCTACATGATCGCGTCCGTGGGCTATTTCGGACTGAGGCATCTAAGGTACGAAAGTCAGCGGCCGCAGCCGCAGCAGGTCGGCATAACTTCCTCGCGTGGCTGGATGAGTTCTACGCGGAATGGCCCGCCAAAGTGGCCAACGACTTACGTCCTATCTTGGCTGCCATCGAAGCGAGGACAGGTGAAGTGATCCATGTCGAATTGACAGCGGTAGCACTTGCCTATAGCAGCCACGCGACGCTACTCGATCTATCTGGGATGCCTTCCGATGAGTTTGCGGCAGCGGTATCAGAATCAGTGGACCAGTGGGAACACGAGCGGGCGGATGAATTCACGGCGTCACTATTAGGAGGATGACAGTGCACAAACAAATGAAAATCAGGAACGACGGGGGCGGATCATATGAGCTATTCCTCTACGACGAAATTGGCTCGGACTGGTTTGGCGGAATATCAGCGGCAACGATGGGTAAGCAGTTGGCCGAACTGGCAGACGCAAAGGACATCACGTTACGGGTCAATAGCCCTGGCGGCGATGTATTCGACGGGCTCGCAATGTACAACCTACTTGCCAGGCACACTGCGAATATATCGGTAAAGGTGGATGGGTTAGCTGCGTCTGCCGCGTCGATCGTAGCGATGGCCGGCGATTCGATCGAGATGGCTGACAATGCACTTATGATGATTCACCGGGCGTGGACTGTCACCGGTGGGAACGCGGAGCAATTGAGGGAAACTGCCGAGTTATTAGAGACGATCGACGGGCAAATTCTAGCGACCTACGGCAAACGGGCGACTGTGGCCGAGTCGGAATTGCGGGCAATGCTCGATGCGGAAACATGGCTGACGGCATCCGAGGCAGTTGAGTTTGGATTGGCCGACAGCGTAACCGACAACATGGCAGTGGCTGCTCATGTTCCAGCAGGACGATACAACCGCACTCCATTGGCATTGACGGAAACCGTTGAGCCAGAACCCGCGCCAGCCTGGCGACGCGAAGCGGCTAAGAGAAAGCTTGCCATAGGCTAGCGAGTTGGGTAACATACCCAAGTAACAGTGCTCCACGGATTGCAGACGCGGCGTGGCCCACAAGCAGCAGGAAAGTATCCATTTTCTGCCAGTGGGCCACGTCGTGTTTTTCGTTGTGGCCTTTGGCATATGAACCAGAGGAGAATGCAATGCGGACTACCAAAGCAATCCGTGAACAGATCAGCGAACTCCGAGCGAACATGTCGACGCTCGTACAGATGGCTGAGACTGACACCCGCGACTTTACCACCGAAGAGCAAAGTCAGTTCGACGCTTGGCTTTCAGTGCTGGGTGAAGACGGCGAAACAAAAACAGGACTCTACGCCGAACTGGCGAAGGTTGATAAATTCGAGCAGGTCAAGGCGTCTTTGGCTGTGGACGCTCCACGCCGGCAGATCGCGGATACCTCGACGGATCGCATCGTCCCCCGCGCCAGCGGATACAAGCCCCGAGCATTCAAAGGCGCCGACGCCAAAGAAGACTGCTACAAGTCCGGCATGTGGCTGAAGGCCGTGTTGTTCAAAGACGAAGCTGCCAAGATGTGGTGCAAGGATAACGGCGTTCCGGTTGTCCGCGGCGCTCAGACTGGATCGACGGATACCGCTGGTGGTTTCCTGGTGCCTACCCCGTTGGCTCAAGCGATCATTGACGTGCGGGACCAATTCGGCATCTTGCGTGAATTGTGCGAAGTCGTGCCAATGTCGGGCGACGCGTTGAACTACCCGAAGCGTGCCAGCGGCGTCACGGTTTACTACCCGGCACAAGCTGCGGCGATTACCGCTAGCGATATCGTATTCGCGAATGTTGCATTGGCGGTTGTGAAGCGTGCCACGTTGACTAAGGTTGCCAATGAATTGGTTGCCGATAGCCCGTTCAACGTTGCGGACTTCGTGGCAATGGATGCCGGCCAAGCCATCGCGGCAGCCGGCGACGACGAGCTGATTAATGGCGACGGAACCGCGACGTGGGGGGCAGAGGAAGGAATTCTTGACCAGATCCATGCGGATCAAAAAACCACGTTGACGAGCACCAATACGGCATTTTCTGATATCGTGCTGGCGGACTTCAACACGGTAATTGGTGACCTGCCGTCGAAGTATTTTCAGCACATGCCATCGTGGCTGATGCGTCGTGGTACTTACTCCACCGTTTGCCAGAAGCTCATGTACGCAGCAGGCGGCAACACGGCGGAAACGATCGCCGGAATGCCTGGTCCGTCGTTCATGGGTTACCCAGTGAACTTCACCGATTATCTGCCCGTATCGGCTGCGGCCAAGTGTGCAGCGTTGTTCGGTGCATTCAGCGCATCGGTTGCCGTTGGTGATCGCAGTGACATCCAAGTTGCCGCGTCGGAAGAATACGCGTTCGACGAAGACGTTACCACTGTCCGCACAGTGTCCCGCTACGACATCAACGTCCACGACGTCGGTTCGGGTGGTGGCATCGTTGGACTATTCACGGCAGCGAGCTAAACAATGCAAATGCAAGTTAAATTCGCACGGCCTTGGCGGGCTTATCGTGTGGGAGACGTGACGGCACTCGAACCGTGCGTAGCAGAAATGCTATTGCATCGTGGTGTATGTGATGTCCCCGACCCGCCACAGGCCAAACCAAAACGCAAGAGGCAACCCCGTGCCGATAATACCGTGGGCGATAAGCACGACGACTGCACCGTATGATATTCCCGTTTCTGTCGCTGAGTGTAAAAAGCATTTAGAGATACCAGAATCAGTGGATGATCACGACGCCCAGTTGATGGCATTGATTGCGGCGGCTGTGGAGTGCGTTGAGTACGATACCAGGACTCGGCTTGTCCAGCAGACAGTCGAACTGTCTATGGATGGGTTTCCGCATGGTGCTAGCTATTTCGATCTTCCTGGCCCGGTGTCATCGGTTACATCGGTCAAGTATCTAGACAGCGGCGGAGCAGAACAAACATGGCCCAGCGTAGAATATTCGGTCGACAGTAAACGCGACATTATTTACCTTGCCTACAATGCGACTTGGCCAACAACCCAGGTTATTCCCAACGCGGTCACAGTGACGTATGTGGCAGGAAACACGATTGGTAACGTGCCACAGATGGCCAAACATGCGGTGAGGTTGCTGGTAGCTCACGCGTTTGAGAACCGTGAACCAATACTAATCGGGACGACTTCAAAGGAAGTCGAGCAAGCTTACGGATCGTTAGTGCATCGTCTCCGTCCGGGTGGATACCCATGATGTCCGGCAAGCTAAGGCACCGCGTCGACATCAAGCTGCCTAGCGATACGAAGGACAGTCGAGGTCAGCGGTCAGGGGTTGCGACAATAACGGCAACTCGGGTGCCGTGCAGTATCGAAACGCTCACTGGCCGTGAATTAGAGATTGCACGACAGGTTGTCAGCAACGCGACACTGCGAGTCAAGATGCGGTCGCCAGGATTCGTTTTGACCACAAGGCACTTTCTGTTATTCGGGACGCGGCAACTCAACATCGGACACATCAACGACGTGAATCAGATTGGCCGCGAATTCATTCTCACATGCGGGGAGGCCGTTTAATGGCTGATGCCGCTGAAAACCTGAGGACGTTCCTTCTCGCTGATTCGTCGTTATTAACGTCGCTCGGAGATCAGTGCGGCCAGATTCGTACGCTACAGGAAGACGCTTATCCGTATTGTGTGTTCTTCCGTACGGGCACTGATTCAGACACAGAGCGAGCATTGACGCAGACTGTAGGTACCTTGCCGTTCCGTAAGTTCTTCGACATCGAAATAGTGAGCGGTGACCTGGATGAAGCGGTGGACATCGCCGAACGAATCAAGACGTACGCGGACGGATTCAGTGGCACGTTTGGTGATACGACGATACAAGGCGTGTTTATCGAGGATCATGATGATGACTACCAATCAAGATCAGTCGATGATGACGAGGCGATATTCGTGCAGGCGTTGCAAGTCCAATTGATCGGGGTGACATAATGCCCAATGTATCCATGACCGTCACTGGCGATGCGGAACTTAACCGCAAGCTGGCAGCGCTAAAAGGTGTGAAACAGAAACAGGCAGTGCGGAAGGCTAGCCGGGAATCGCTAAAGCCACTGGCCGCAGCAACTTCACGAGCCGCCCCGCGTGATTCCGGCTTATTGGCCCGCTCGGTAAAAGTGCGAGCATTGAAGCGAAGCAGAACCCGCGTTGGTGCGAGGGTGTCAGTCGGAGACGGGAAATTCAAGGGCCAAACGTTCTACGGTGGATTCGTCGAACTGGGACGGAAGACTGGGAAGCGTGGTTCAGTCGGGCGCCGGCGAGTCGAGCCAAACGACTTCATTAGACGGGCGGCCAGACAGAAGAAGCAAAGCGTGTTGGCTGATTACAAACAGCGACTACGGCGTCTCATTATTCAACTCGCTCGGGAGGGCTAGCGATGGCAGACAAGACAATCGGCAACGGAATTTTGCTTAAGTACGACGAGAACGGAGACGGCGTTTCGCATTCGACGATTGGCGAGATTATCAATATCACACCACCGACGAAAACGCGAGAGGATATCGACGTCACGACGACAGATAGCCTGTTCGATGCAATGGTGCCATCGATCCCCAATTACGGAGAAATGTCGTTCGACCAGGTTTGGGATCCTTTGGATACAAATCACGAGTTGATCGAAACTGGATTCAATAACGCCGTGGCTGCAGCGGCATACGAATGGCAGATTGTATACCCGGTTATTGCTGCCGCCGTGACGGATGAATTCACTGGCTACGTCAAGTCGATTGGCCCGCAAAGCATCGGGCCGAAGGACAGTATTAAGCGTACTGTCGTTGTCACCTTAACCAGTGTAATCACGAGAACCTAAATGTTAAGCGCGGAGCAGATACTAGACGCAGTCGGTGGGAATGGTTCGTTGAAGCCCACGTCGCAGCAGGCATGGGGCGGTGAGGTATTCGTAATGCGAATGACTGCCGATCAACGGGACGGGCTCGACTTAGCATGGGGGCGACAGCGTGACCTAGACGATAATAAGGGAGTCGGCTATCGAGCGTACGTCGTTGCGTGGTGTCTATGCGACGACGGAAACGCTCCGTTATTCCGCGATCAGGATGGGGATAAAAATCACAGTGACATGTGGGGTAAGTTGCGTTTAGAGTCGGCGTCGATCGTTGATCGGCTATTCGAGTCTGCTGCAAAGATCAACGGCATTATGCCCGAAGACGAAGACGCCGCAGTGAACGCCGCAGCAAAAAACTAATGGACCGGCCTGAGCGTCTATGGCAATGGCGTGTTGCGTTGTCGCTTGGGATGCTACGGAGTCGGTTCATGGATACGACATCGGCGGAAGAGTACACCGAATTGCGTGCGGTATCCATGCTTGAAAAGATCGGGTTGGAACGTGGCGACATGCAAGCGATGGCGATATGCCAGTCAATGGGTGCCGAGTTTGAGGGCAACCTGTTTGCGTACGAAGTAGAATCAGTACGGACATTAGACGATGAACTCTCCGCATTATCGGGCAGCGTGATACATGGCCATCCTGACAAACCTTGACGTTGTATTAGGTGCCAAAACAGGCAAATTTGACGCGGGCATGGCACGTGCGCAGGGCAAGACGAAAGCCTTCACTGCATCCGCGAATGGTGCATCGGTGGCGTTGGCTGGCATCGCTAGTTCCGCAATTATTGCTGTTGCTGGTTTAGTTACTGTCGGTGCGACACTGAGGTTTGTCAGTAACGAGGCGGCGTCATTAGACAAACTAGCTAAGGCGTCGACCCGGCTGGGAATCACTGTCGAGAAGTTGTCAGCGTTGCGATTCACTGCCGCACAAACCGGAGTCGAAGCATCAACGCTCGACATGGCATTGCAACGCATGACGAAGAGAATCAGCGAAGCAGCGGCAGGAACTGGTGAAGCAGTGAAGGCACTTAACGAACTGGGGTTGTCGGCCGCACATTTGAATAGCCTATCCCCCGATAAGCAATTCTCCCTGTTGGCCGATGCCATCAATAAGGTAGAGAATCAGTCGGATCGATTGCGACTGCTATTCAAGCTCCTGGATTCAGAAGGCGTTGCACTCGTCAATACGTTGGCTCTCGGAAGTGCAGGGCTAGAGGAATTCGAGAAGCGGGCCCAAGATGCCGGTGCTGTAATATCCACAGACCTGACTAAGGCCGCCGAAGAGTACAACGATACGATGGACGTGTCGATCAAAAAGATTAAAGCGTTCTTCCGTCCTGGCGCAGTTGATGCCATGTCATTTAGTGTCGCCGTTCTAGACCTCATTCATAACACGAAAGAACTCGATAGGGCGTTGGCCGTCGAGAAGAATAACAAAGCACTTGATGCCCGGCGAGAAAAGTACGAAGCCGAAGAAAAGCAACTCAAGTTGCTGAAGAGGACATACCACGACATATCCGAATTACAAGGTAAGTTGGATCGTGGTGGATTCCCTGCATCAGCGACGGAGGAATTCAAAAACCAACTTGCACACAACAAGGAACTAGCGCGAGATCAGCGGGAGCAAATGGGCATCACTGGTGGGGCAAGCGTGACGGGAGCAGGTGCGGCCGGTGGAAGCGTATTAGACAGTTTGGCCAAGGCACTTGCTGGACATGCACAAGGAATAATTGGCGTTGGATCACAAGCCAGGCGAGGGATGTTTGCCGGTGGCATGGCGTCTGTTGATGCTGGCAATGCAGAACGCCAGGCACAGCACAGACGGCTTAGGGAATCGAACATGCTACCGGGTGCGGTGTCTGGTGCTGCCGGATTGGATCAGGCTCGTGCGAACAGAGACGCCAAGAGCATAGCCGACCCGCAGCTCAAGGCGACGAATCTAGTTGTTGACGCGGCCAAGGAAGGCAATTCGATATTGGAGCGGATGGAGCAGGTTTTGATTGAGAAACTATCCAGCGTAACACTGGCGAGGTGATAGAGTGGCGACACTTCTGGGACCAAAAAGCGGAACGCTACGGCACAACGAGACGGCCGGCGAGGATGGCATTACGCGAACAGCCTCGCAAACGTACATCGTGGAAGCTTCTGCCGTATCGGAGACTGCCGCGACAATCCTCGCTGTATCTGGCTTGCCTTTTTGGGGTTCGGTATTCGCGGATGATGTCCGGTTGTCGGTCAAGAGACGATCTCCCAGTAGAACAGCGAAGTCGCTGATATGGCACGTGGCGATCGAGTGGAGTAGCTCGACAAAGAAACGGGAAGAGGACGAGGAAGAGGATCAGCCCGCAATTCAGCGGAAGCCATTGATCAGCATTGATTCGGAAGTAATCAAACGTCCCTTTGTTTCGGATGCGTTTACCGATCAATCAATCACAGCAAGCAACGGACAAGAGTTCCTCTCGACGCCGTTGAAAGATGCCTACGTGACTGTCATAAACTTCGTGCGATACGAGGCAGCGTTTCCTTTGGCGAGGGCTATCGCATACCAGGGGACCGTCAATCTCTTGCCCGTGACGATCGGCGGGATAGAGCACGGAAACCGCGAAGTCCTGATATCACGAATCACGTCCGATTCAGGATCAGAGATCGACGGCGAATGGGTGTATTCCGCGCGGTACACATTCAAGGTATGGCCGACTGCCGTAGACGCCAACAGTAACGGTGGATGGATGCGTGACTTCCTGGATCAGGGCACGTTCTATCTGGACAACAACGACGCGGTGTTACATTTTGTCGACGACTACGGCAACCCACGCACAGGCAATCTCGACTTGGACGGTGGCAAACTAGATGACACGTCACCCCCGTTATTCATCTGGCGGCATGAACACCGGTTAGTTGATTTTTCTCCGCTGGAATTGGTATAGGATTTAACATGGCGAATGAAATTACAGTCACAGCAAAACTAGAATGCACAAACGGAAACCTCCAGACGACGGTGCGGCCGAACGCTCAGAAATTCGACCAGACGGCAGTCGGGGCATACGATGCGGTTCACAGCATCGCAACGGCAGAGGAAAACGTTACGACGTTCCAGGATTTAACGACAGAGGGGTGGTGCTACCTTCGCAACCTGGACGCCACTAACTACTGCCAGGTTGGATTCTCGACGGGAGTCTACGGGATGCGGCTAGAGGCTGGCGAATCGGCGTTGTTTCGATGTGAGCCAGCGGTGACGCTCTATTTGAAATCCAATACAGCGGCTTGTAATGTCCGCATCGTCGTGCTGGAGGATTAGTCAGTGCCGTTTGGATTCAACCAAGCCGATACGAATTCGATACTGGAGCTAATCGACAAGACTGGCGATCAGCAGGTTGAGCCTAGGCGATCACCATTGGTTCGTTCGTCCGGTGTCTGGATGATGGAAGCGACGACCGCGATCACTGCGGCGACCACAACGATACCCGGAACCGGAACCGCTAAACTGAAGTGGCGGAATTTGGATACGGGCACGTTCGGGGACTGGAAGCCGAACGGGGTAATCGTCACGCAAACCGTTTACACAATGACGGTACCGGTTGCCAGCGGTTGGTTATTCCAAGGGATACAAGACAACTTTGGCACCATCTACGTTGACCGAATTCTAAACGCAACGCGATACCGTGGACTGATCAACGACGCTGGTGGATTCACTTCGGCACAAACTACAGCTATGGACGGCCTAGAAGCTGTCGACGGGGTGCCAGTCGAAACAGCCCTAGCAACTGTCCAGAATCCATTCGGATGGGACGGCGACGATAACGTCGAGGCGCTGGCAGAGTGGAACGCCAGCCAAGAGCAGTGGGAATTAAGAATGATTGTCTGCTAATGGGTGGCCCATATCCAAAATGCTGCGATGCGTCACCGCCATGCAATACGTGCGATAGCGGCCTCGTTCCGACGACGATCGACGTTGTCGTCAGTGGCGTGTTCGATTCCCTATGTAGTGACTGCTCTCTAATCGATGGCACATACACTCTAGACCACGGTGCGGCTGTAGGTTACTTCTCGGGTTCACCTTGCGTATGGGCGGCTGAATTTGACATCACTGGAGCAGGAATCGACTTTCGACCGTTCTCGTCTTGCCTTAACGCGAATCGATTGGTGGTTGTTGCAGGGTTTACGACTGGGATTGACTCTAGGTTTCAAGTAGCCTTCTGGCTTATATTACGCGCTCCGCCATCTTTGGACTCATCGACGGCAGCCGTATTCAAGGAGGCTACATTCTCGACGGACTGCTGCAACTGGACTTCCAATAGTGTTAGCTACTCGCACAACTTTTCGTCTGAATGCGATTGGTCGACAGCATCGGTAACTGTCACCTCGGGTGGCACATGCGTATAGATTGCGAATGCCTACGGTTCGCGACAGTGACGCCACCGACACGACTCCGTTGCCCGTGTGGATCTATCCGGCTAATTGACGCAGCCGGGAACGTTGAGCAAATCCGCGACGGTGCTGGGGTCGATAAGGCGAATTGGATACCGGCATCCCCGTGTGCTAACCGAGGCACGAAGTCTCGCGAGATGATCGGCAAGTGCTGCGGCGGGCGTCAGATCGTGGACGTATTCGCCTGCACAGTCCACGGCGACTGCACATACCGCAACACAAAGGCCGGAGTAGATAAACCGCATCCATGCCTCGGTTGTGACGACTGGCTAGCTGTCGAACATCCGGCACAGGCCAAAGACGAGCGATCCGACCAGGATCATTAGGCCGCCGAATCCTGCGAGTGACGACGTCGCCTGCGAGCCTTCGTGCAGTCCCATCGACAATATGAGGCCGGCGATTCCCGCCATCGCTGCGAGGCCGGACACTATTCGTAGTCGCTTCATCGTTTCACCTTGCTTGCTTTGGCTAAAATTTCTCGCGCCCAGGCACTGCCACCGATTCGCATAATTCGGGCGTGCTGCTCTGCGGTGAGGCGTACATGGAGGACATGAGTCCTGGCATCGTCCCCCCTGTACCTCTTGGGTTTTTCGCTGGCCACAGAATTATTCTCCGATTTATCGTAGTACACTATTGACGCCCCCTGGCGGTACCGATAGTGTACTACAGACGAGACGCAAACACCACAACGCAAAGGGACGAAACAATGGCTAACGAACAACCGACGACACCAAATCGCCAACAGATGATTGACGCCATTTACGCCAGTGAATCAAACTATTCGGCAGCGATGGAAGAGGACGCTTCTCATTGGACAATGCGAAGGCTTGAATTACTCGAAACAGAATCGCTCGAATTAATTTGGGGGGCTGTGACATCGTGAACGAATTCGAAAATCAACTTTACGGTGCATTTCAACGATACGAAGCAAGGGACGAAACAATGAACACTTGGTACAACGACGCAACCACCAATTTCAAAACATTCAGCGAATCGTCAGACCTGATCGATTACGAAACGGGCGACATCATCCGCAAAGCGACTGCCGACGAATTACGCGAGAGCATCGACGCGGCCAAGGTCGACGGTGGTGCGGGTGTCATCGACGTTGACGGGCGATCTTGCTACGTCTCGGAATAATTCACATCCAGCGGTCCGCGTGTCCTTAGAATTCGCGTGGTGGGCTTGTAGCCTAGGCGTTCTCAGTCGCCCCGCTGGACCTTTTTACTCTCACTCGAATAGGTGTGACATGGCAACGGCAACCAGCAAAATAGACGCAACGGTGAGGCATTACGAGTCTCGTGGATGGGCCCAATCTCATTCGACTACTGATCGCGGTTGTGTCTTCGAGCGATTCGACGACAACATACTCATCGTGATGGCCGTCGACGCGAATGGAAATATCATCAGCGAATGCCGATTAGATAACTTCGCGGTGAAGTCTGGAGTTGCATCGGTGGTCGTCCAGAAACTCTATCAGGCGATTAACTCATGAGCGACGCAATCGCCATCGACTTCGATCGACGCTGCCCCGATTCGTACGAGACGTTTTTGAAGATTCGGAATGTTCCGGTGTACTGGTTTCGCGGTGGGCGTGCATTCATTCCGAGCCAATACGCTGATTCGATCGGGGTGACAGTCGAGAAGACTCACGTGGAATACACGCCGCCAACGTTCCTGTTCGATTACCAGGAATCGATATCCAAGCTGGCGATTCAGAAACAGAAGTATGCAGTATTCGCCGATTGCGGTTTGGGCAAGACGCTGATCCTGCTGGAATTCGCACAGCACGCCGCATCGGCAACCGGCCAACGTATCCTGATTGTTTCGCCGTTGATGGTCGTCAATCAAACGATTAAAGAGGCGAATCGATTCTACCCCGGAATTGACATCGGGCGAATTCGAGCGAGCGAGTTGGGCGCCTGGTTGAGCGGTGGCGATGGCCCAGTGATCGGGGTGACGAATTACGAATCAATCGTAGACGGGTTGCCATCAGGTGGAATCGGTGGCCTGCTACTCGACGAATCGTCGATGCTGAAATCCCATTATGGAAAATGGGGCACACGACTAATCGACATGGGCCGTGGCCTCGCGTGGAAGATGTGCTGTACGGGAACACCGGCGCCGAACGATCGAATCGAGTACGCGAATCATGCGGTGTTTCTGGATCGCGCCAAGACGGTGAATGAATTCTTAGCAACATATTTCGTGAACCGTGGCCAGACTCAGAACCGTTGGGAATTGAAACCACACGCGTTGCGTCCGTTTTATCGATCGCTATCGGATTGGTCGATCTTCCTGAATTCGCCTTCGACGTACGGATGGGATGACAATAACGAAACTGTGCCACCAATTCACATCCACATCGATGACGTGCCACTGACGAAAGAACAGCGGGACGCGGCGCGACGGGTGACGGGTGACCTGGTGACAGTGAATCTTGGCGGGATAACAACGCGTTCCAAGATATCGCAGATCGCCAAGGGTGGCGGGGGGATTCCCAGCATGAAGCCGGGATTCATTCGGGATCAAATCGCATCGTGGCAGCCAGAAAGCACGATCGTCTGGTGTCACTACAACGACGAACAGGACAGGCTAGCGAAGACGATACCCGATTCGGTGAGCGTGTCTGGCGCCACGAAGGAATCGGCTCGACAGGACGCCATCGATTCGTTTATTGCGGGTGAGGTGAAAACACTGATTACCAAGCCTAAGATTCTAGGATTCGGTTTGAATTTACAAGTGGCGACGAGGCACGTATTCTCAGGGATCAAGGACAGTTATGAGGAGTTCTACCAAGCGGTGAAACGATCTAACAGGATTGGATCAACGAGGCCTCTCAATGTGCATATTCCTGTCACCGAATTAGAGGCACCGTTTATCGAGAACGTGCTTCGCAAAGCCGCGCGGGTTGAATCGGATACCATCGAGCAAGAGAAACTGTTTAAGGAGTTTGGGCATGGAGTTTGACATTCACAAGGGCGATTGCATTCCGCACATGCTACGCGACATGGAGCCGGACAGTGTGGACTTCTCGGTTTTCTCTCCCCCTTTTCCTAGCCTCTATGCTTATACAGACTCCAACTCGGACATCGGCAACGTCGATTCGATGGGGCCGGAGGCGAAGGTGCATCTGTCGTTTATGTATTCCGGGTTGGCTCGGGTGTTGAAACCTGGCCGGGCTGCGGTGGTGCATGTCTGCCAGATCCCACGGATGAAACGATCGGGCGGCGTTGGCCTATGCGACTTTCGGGGAATGAATATCCGTCTCGGTGAACGGGCTGGCCTGATCTACGAATACGATTGGTGCGTGCGGAAAAACCCACAGGCTCAGGCGATCAGGACGCGGTCTCGGGAGTTGCAATTCTCCGGGCTGGAATCGGATCGATCGGCACAACGCGGGACGCTCCAGGACTACTTAATCAAATTCAGGATGCCGGGCGAGAACGCGGTTAAGATCGACAGTAAAAACCAAGTCAGTCGAAACGACTGGATCGCGTGGGCCGAGGGTTGCTGGTCGGACATCAGCGAGACGGACACTCTCAACACAAAGGCAGCGAAAGCGGAGGACGACACAAAGCACATTTGCCCGTTGCAGCTTGAAGTGATTCGTCGATGCGTCCTGCTCTATTCCAATCCGGGCGAGTTGGTATTCTCGCCATTCACTGGGATCGGAAGCGAGGGCTACATGTCGGTGGGTGGCAAGTCTCCGAAGACTGGCAAGGCAATCCTGGACCCAAGGCGATTCTACGGGTGCGAACTGAAAGCGGAATACTACGCGGCCGCAGTGGCGAATATTCAACGGGCAATCGATGTCCGTAGCGACATTCAGCAGGGATCGTTATTCGCATGAGCAAATTCGATTACATGCTCGACACGTTTACTCAGGCCGAATTAAACGAGCTACAGCGGCAAGTCCAATACTGCGAGATATCATGGATCACATGCGCGATAATCGAGAAGGGGCCCGATGATCAACTACACACGGAAGACTCAGCGGCAGTGCCTGCATTGCAATCGAATGTTTCCGTCGAATGGGCCGGGAAACCGACGGTGCCTGACGTGCACGCGGAAGACGACACACATGACGGACATGTCGGCGAGGGACAATAATATGGTTCGAATTACGCGAGCCGGAAAATCAATTGAATAGGAGATTCAAATGCTGGTACTCAGTCGGAAACGTGACGAGGCAATTCTGTTAGGCGACGATATCAAGATCGTGGTGATCGACATCCGTGGCGATAAGGTTAGGCTCGGAATTG
>Ga0302139_10000598_pt1 | contig 17221 bp, 14 predicted proteins | sample CBN3_331_MG_FD_203104 | JGI IMG/M metagenome (GOLD analysis project Ga0302139, IMG submission 203104) | Marine microbial communities from Western Arctic Ocean, Canada - CBN3_33.1 | ecosystem: Environmental > Aquatic > Marine > Oceanic | place: Canada: Western Arctic Ocean | collected 2017-09-15 | reverse complement strand
TAACATCAAGGGAATGTTCGCCACGCCGAAGCTGCTCGAAGCGCTCGCCATGCGTTTGATCGAAGACGGTTCGGGCATCGAGGAAGCGGGCATCACGGGAATCTTTGCCGGCGGAACCGAGTTCACGCCGCAGTGGTATCGTTTCTGTCGTGAAGAGTTGCTCGGCGATAACGTTTACATCACGCCGACCTACGGCAATACGCTGATGGGCTTGGCCTGTGGCAAACCGTTCGACCCGGCTGACGATTACAAAATCACCTACCACGCTCCGCAGCCCCGAGCCGTGGTGGAAGTGGTCGACTTCGACGATTACAGCAAGCTCGTCGGTTACGATGAGACAGGTCGCGTGAAGCTGTACACGCTGACGGACGAGCTGTTCATCCCCGGCTTCATGGAACGCGACGAGGGCGAACGCGAAAAGCCGCACGAGAAATACCCCTGGGACGGTGTCAGCGGAACACGTCCGTTCCACGAGATCGCCCAAACGACGACGGTTGGGGTTTATTGATTTGACGCAAAGGGAGAAGTAGGTCAGGCTCCCGCCTGCCACGATGAACCCGGAGTCCAGGAATTGGAAACATGAGTCTTGTTTCGGTCAATTTTCGTGGCGATCCCACGTCGATCTGCTGTCGACGGTTTCGCTGAGATGCCTGTTGTGAGACGAACGAAATCAACACAACGTTGCGTCAGGCGGGAGCCTGACCTACGGAACCGAGCACAAAAATAAAGAGGACAAACACAATGCTAGAAATTCCCGTGATCCGTTGGGGCAAGCCCTACGAGAGTCTCGAAAAAATGGACGTCGTCCACTTCGAGACAGGCGAAACGTTGGCGACCGTGAATGAGGCCAACGGCGGCATCATCAAGATGGACATGCGCAAGGCCGCCAAGGCCCGCGACATTCTGCGTCAATTCTCGATCGAAGATCTCATCGAGAAATGCAAAGTCGCGGGCAAGTTCTTCCTCGAGGACGAGTTGCCACTGGGCAATGGCACGCAAACCCCCGAGCAATTCTGCCGTATGCAGTCGGCCACGACCGGCCTGCCCGAGCATATGTGTCGCTCCAATATGACGAAGAATGCGTTTGTTATGGAGCACATGGGCGAAATCCTCACTGCGCTCACACGTGGTCTGCCGTATGACATCATCAACAAGGGTTATGGCGACGAAGGCCGTGGTGTCACGGTGAGTTATCAGGCCAACTGCGACGCAGCCGGTTGGGTGCTGCCCTCAAACAGCCCCGGCGTGCATACGCTCTGGCTGCCTGTGATTCCGCTACAAATCGGTTTGGTCCTCAAACCAGGACCAGCCGAACCGTGGACGCCTTACCGCATGTACGAGTCGTTCGCCAAAGCGGGCATTCCCCGTGAAGCCTTCTGCATCTACCCCGGCGGACAAGACAAAGGAGCCGAACTCGGCGGCGCAGTTCTGGAAACCTGCGAACGGTCCGTCATCTTCGGTGGATTGGCGACGATCGATCGGTACCGGGGCAATCCGAAGGTCTCGGCTCACGGTCCTGGCTTCTCGAAAATCGTGCTCGGCGAAGACGTCGCCGACGATTGGGAGAAGTACCTCGACATCATGTTCGACAGCATCTACGTCAACAGCGGACGAAGTTGCATCAGTTGCTCGGGTATCTGGACGCCCCGCCACGGTGCCGAGATTGCCGATGCGTTGGCTCAACGACTGGGGCCGATCGAACCCAAACCGATGACCGACCCGGAAGCCGGGTTGGCGGCATTCACAATGCCCGGTGCGGCTAAGGCCATGAACTCGCAGATCGATGAAGGCTGCAAGTCGGCAGCCGTCACGGAAGTCACCGCCAAGTACCGTGGTGGTGACCGCCTCATCGAGAACGAACGCTGCGATTACCTGCGGCCCACGTTATTGCACGTGACCGATCCCGACGACGCGATGGCGAACACCGAGTACATGTTCCCGTTCGCTTCCGTCGTGGAATGCCCGCAGGATCAGTTCCTCAAGAAGTGCGGCTACACGCTTGTCGGCTCGGCCATTACCGATGACCCGAAGTTCAAGCAAGAATTGCTCGATGCGAGAAACATCGACCGGTTGAACATCGGTGAAGTCCGCACGCTGCAATTGAACTGGCTGCAACCGCACGAAGGGAACATCATCGACTTCCTCTACCGAGGTCGTGCCTTCCAGGATGCTCCGCCGCCGCCTCATTAAGGCCGATTGGCATTGTGATGCGAAGCAATAAAAAAACGCCACGACACTTCGGTGTCGTGGCGTTTTTTGTCAGCGGTGTTCTTATTACGAGCGTCGTTGCGGCAAAGCGGCCTACACTTACTCGGCGACTTGCTCTTCGACGGCGGGTACGGCGACTTGCTCGACGGCAGCGTTGTTCTCTGCGAGAAGTAAAGCTTCCGCAGCGAGAGCCGCTTTTTGCTCTTCGGCGCGTTTGGCGTTTTCCGTTTCAGCACAGGACGGGCAAACCGAAATCTCTTGAACGATTTCGAACCCCGTTCCCCCTTTGTCGAACTTCTGCTTCGAGGGACGCCCTCTCGAAAAACGTCGACCGCGACGTTCGGAGGGGTCGGTGCCTCGTGCAGCGTATTCCTTCGGCCGCGTTTTGGTCGTTAATTTTTGCGTGCGCGTTCCTGCGGGCACGATCGTCTTACATAGCTGGCATCGAAACACTTTGACTTTTCTCCGGAAAGCTCGAATACTCTTGAGGCCATTACGCCAACGGCGAACTCAATTGGCACCACATTCTTGCGAATCGACACAACTCGTCAAACCGATGCTGCCTCGTTCACCAACCCAAGATTCTACACGAAGATCGCGACAGGAGAAGCGTGAGGACGATTTTCCAAGGGGGAAACAAGCTGGAAACCCGTGATTTTGCCTCGCCGGGAACCCGGTAAATGCCCCGTGGCACACGTTGAACCGGTTCTGCCGACGGAGTTCTTGCACCGTTCCAGCAAGCTGATTTCTTCGGCTTGTGGGGCAGACGAGGCGTAGAATACGATACATCCACTGTGTGTTAACTGTGCGTTTTCTCTTCACACGAGCCTGTCTCGTGAACTCGACCAGCTGATTTCGATCGAGTTTCGGTCGACGGAGAACCCGAATGCCTCACATGATCTCAGCACCGTTCGTCTGGCGAACCTGCCTTTTTTCGATATTCGTCTGCCTCATGGTGACCGTGAGCGAAGCTCAGGTGTACACCGTCAAGCCGGGCGTGCGCGGGCTGGGCGCGAAATCGAGGGCGCAGTCCGGCAAGACGATTTTGCAGATCGAGCTGATCGCCGGTCGCGACGGAGGGCTGGGGTTGTCGGCTCAGCAATGGCAGCAATCGTTTGCGAAATTGGGTGTGGCCGTGCGGATTCGGAATGCGACCAGTGGCGAGAAATTGTTGATTCGCGAAGTGCAGCGGGGACCGCTTCGCCGCGTGACGGTGATCGGCCAGCTCGAACGCAACGGCACTTTGACTTTCAAAGGACGAACATTTCGTCGCAGTGAAGCGAAACAACTCGGCGAGTGGATTCGCGAATTGCAAACCTACGGAGCACAGGGAGCACCGACGGGCAAGCCTTTGTGGGGGCTGAACAAGTCCCAATTCTCCGCCGTCTTCAACGCGCTGAAGGAAGCAATCGACGGCGAAGTAACATCCATTCCGCTCGACAAGTCACTCACCGTAATGAAACTGCCGACACGCTATCCGCTACGCATGTCAGCCGCGGCGGAAGCGCATCTGAAACGAACGTTTCCCGAATTGCCGGCCGTGCGACAACAAGTCAAGGGCATGTCGAAAGGGACGTCGTTGGCGGCCGTGCTGATCGAATACGGACTGGGTTTCCGACCGTTGCGCACTCCGAAAGGCTCGATCGAATTGGTTGTCGAACCGCTTGGGGATCCGAAAGATCGTTGGCCGGTGGGCTGGCCGGCGCAGGGTTCGCTGCCGAAGACTGCTCCGAAGTTGTACGAACTGCTTCCCATTTCGCTCGACGAACAAAAGTTTCAGGATGTCGTCGATGTCATCGCAGTAAAAACCGGCATCCCGGTTCTTATCGATCGGCATCGCATCGCAGGCAAGGGCATGGACCTCGACAAGCTGCGTGTCAGTTATGGCCCCAAACGAGCCTCGTGGAGCCTGTTGTTACGCGGTATCACGGTGCCTTACCGTTTGGCACGCGAGGTGCGAATCGATGAACGCGGCGCGCCTTTCGTGTGGATCACCGTCTCGATGCCCAAACGACTTCCGTCGCGTTAGCATGTGCGTCTTCCCTCTCTCGATTTCTTCTTTTGATTGACCGACTTCCGACCATGTTCACCGGCTCTGAAATTGTCGACCTACTCACACGTTTGGGCATTTCCCACGTCGTCTGGATTCCCGATAGCACATTGGGCATGTGGGACGAAGCACTCTCCGCTGCCGAGAATTTGGAAGTCGTGCGGGTCTGTCGCGAAGGAGAAACCTGGCCCGTTGCCGCCGGGTTGGCGCTCGGTGGGGCAACGCCTGTGGTGATGATTCAATGCACGGGCCTGTTCGAGTCGGGCGATGCCTTGCGAAATATCTTGCACGACTACAAAGTTCCGCTGTTCGCTTTCATTGGTTATCGCAGTTACCTCAGTGACGCCACGATTCCGAACGATTCCGCCTGCAAGTATGCCGAGCCGATATTGGATGTCTGGAACATCGACTATCGCCTGATCGACGTACCCGAGAAACTTGCGGTAATCGAAGAGCACTACCGCTCTTGCCGCGAAGCCGGGCAGCCTGGGGCCGCGTTGATCGCCGAAGGCAAAGCCTGATTCGTTTCGGCGTGAGCATTTGAATTTCGCAACCACCAGAACCGCGACACGATTTTCGAGGAACCATTGGTGACTGATAACAACCGCATCTGTCCTGTTGAAGCCCTCGAAGTCTTGCGAGCGCATCGTACGGAGGAAGTTGTGGTGACAACGATGGGCACATCGCGCGAATGGATGCGGCTGAGTGCGCATCCGCTGGACTTCAACTACGTTCCGTCCAGCATGGGGCAGGCGACTTCGCTGGGGCTGGGAGTCGCCCTCGCGCAGCCGAATCGCAAAGTTGTCGTCTGCAACGGGGACGGCTCGATGCTGATGAACCTGGGCACGCTGGTGACAATCACTGCACAAGCACCGGCCAATTACACGCTGATTCTGTTCGAGAACGGAGCCTATGAAGTCACCGGTGCGCAGGGGACTCCCGGATCGGAAACCGTTCGTGGTCCGGGGCGCGCAATCGATTACGCCGACATCGCCCGCGGGTGCGGGTTTGAATCGGTCTTCCAGTTCGACACGCTCGACGATTGGCGGTCGAACATCGCAAACGCACTGAACGCTGCCGGCCCGACGTTTGTCTGGCTGAAAGTTGCTTTGATCCCCGGCAGCGAGGGACCGAAATCGCCGGGGCCTTCACCCGAGCGGGCAACGCGTTTTGCGGCCGCGTTGCAGTCTGGGAGCTGAGAAGAACCGATCGCACTGCAAGAATCAGCCAGCTCACGCTGGCCGCTCGCCTGTGAAAGTTTTTCGGTACGCTCAACGCGATTTAGCGGAATGGCCGTCGGTTGGCGGCTGGCGTAGCCGGGACTGTCACGGCGCGGTTTGAACTCTGCTGAAACTTTGCTTGTTGTATTTCGCGAGATCGATACGCGGACGGCCCGGTCGGCGAGGGACGAACCGGATTTGACGGAGCGGCGGGTGGTGGAGCCGGAAGCCGTTTTTTCGGGGCGACTGGAACATCCGCAGGCAACGGTGGCAGTGCTCCGCCACTTGGATGAGCCGGAGATGGGGGAACCAACTGAATTCCTTCAGGGTTCGAGTGAGGTGAGGGCAGCGGGACGATCGTACCGGGCGAGGATGGATAGGCTGCGACTGGTAACGCGCCGCCGTTGCCTTGTGCGTGAAGAATCGTTTGCTGCTTGCCGGTGAAAATTGTGCCGGGGTCGTAACCGTACATCCAGCGGAAGTGGTCGACGCGCGATGCCCGCAGGGGCAGGTGATCGACCGTTTCGAGATAGACGGCGTGCTGGCCGAGCGTGTTCCAGTCGCACCACACGCGCGTGAGCGACTGCGGCGTGCGGATGGCACAGCCGGCAGAACAGGCGAGGCAGCCTGCAATCAAAATCATTCGCGCGCGATGCATCGCCATGACGTTCACAGTTCGGTCACCGAAACAGAGCAACGGACGGCGCAGACCGCCCTACGTTCAACATCGTCTTGCCTAACGCTCGGCCTTCATCGAAAAAGCGAGGTCAGGGAGAGCAAGTGGGCCGTCAGGCCTCGCACCATTGCGGCAGCAGTCGCGGCAGGTCGGCCGTGAACTGGCCACGCGACAACAGTTCGTCAAACCCGGCCGCTTGGGCAGCTTCGAACAGGGCCGTCAGCACGTGTGATCCAAAGCCGATTAATCGCGGGCGATTATCGGTTGGCAAGGCTGCTACGATGTCGGCGGCGGACACTCCCGGACATTCCAGGTCGACCAACACGCAACGGCATTCCTTCGCAGTGGCGGCTTCCGTGAGTGTTGCGATGCTGCTGACAACATTGATCTGCAATCCGAGCGCGGTCGCAGTCCCTGTGACCTTGCTTGAAAAGAACAGATCGCGCGTCAGCAATAAGCCGTGCGGTTGGGTGATGTCGGCATCGCTCATGGAATTGTCATCCGTATCACAGCGGCCCAAATCACAGTTGCACGTCGCCACACTTCGAGCGATGGAAATGGACGTGACGCCAATTTCCATCCTGCTGCTGCCAGACACGCGTTTCTTCGTGACCGGCCGTGCCGACGTGACCGTCGCCGTCGATACGTTGCACGAGTCGCACATACGTGACAACCGCCACGTTGCCCATCAGGCGGACTCGCGGAGCAGCGATTGACGATTGCTTCGGTCGACCGGAACCGGGCAACTTGAAATAGAACTCGTGGAACGGCATCCCTTCCACGAGTTGCCCGACAGCTTCGGGTTCATAGGCGGTGAGCGTCGGGTCACACAACTCGATGTACGTTGACCAGTCCTGCTCGTCGATCGAGTCAAGCAGTCGTTGAGACAGTTCGAGTAGTTCGTTTTCCGTCTCTGCCGACATGGCCCATTCTCCCGCTGCGATCTGCGTCGAAACAGGTTCTTAATTCCGGAAGGCTTCTTGATATTCCAAAATCTTCTTCGAGTCGGGTTTTCGCGTGACGAAGCTCACCAGTATGAAGATCGGAATATTGAAGACCAGCCCCCAAACCGAACCGTGCATGGGGTAGGGGGCTTTCAAGGATTTTGTCAGGTCGATAATCGACTGCAACGCGGCCGGGTTCCCGAGGCCTTCGGTGATCATCTGGAATAACGGCCCGAACGTGAAGGCACCCAACAACCCGGCGGCCAAGCCAGCGGCGGCTCCCTTGCCGGTTCCTTTCTGCAGGAACAGCATGTCGATGGTGATGGGCAGCAACTGCGCACTGAAGGCGATGGCCATGAGTCCCATTTGGGCGATCATCGACATGATGTCGTACTTCGACTTGAATGCTTCGTCATTGCCACCGATGACGGCAAACAATGCCAGCCCGGTGGCCGCAGCAATGATGATTCGCCCGACCCACACCCGCTCTTTCTCACTCGCATCGGGCCGAATGTAACTGTCGTAAATATCCCGGGTGGCGACAGCCGAAAGAGCGTGCAGGTTGCTGTCGGCCGTGCTCATGGAGGCCGCCATGATGGCTACGATAATGATCGAGGCGATCAGCGCCCCCAACATGCCGAATGTTTCCGGAAGCGTCTGCGAAATCACCACAACGAGAATCGAGTTGTAATCGCCGATGGTCCTGTGTGCGGACGGTTTCCCCGTGACGGAATCATCCCGCGACTGGTCGTACAACGAGGCGACGGCCGTTTGGAATGGGGCCGACTCGTCGGATGCCAGCAGGGTGTTTCGCTGGGCTTCGGTCATCTCGCGCCCGCTGTTGCCTTGCCAATTCCATTGCAATGTCGCCGGGGTGTCACCCTCTGCCGGATTAATTTGTGCGTGATTATTCAGCGAGTCGGGCAGACTCACGGCAGAGATGTCTGAGCCGACATCCTCGGTGAGTGTAAACGTCAGCGGGAAGAGTACCTGGCCAGCCAATCCGATCAGCATCACGCCGAGAATGAAACAGGTTGTCAGAACAACCGCGAAGATGACGGCTCCCCGTTTCAGAGTTTGCACGCTGCTGGCGGAATAAAACCGCATCCATTGAGCCGGCTGCACCATCGACCCGGAAGAGCCAAGCACGCAAACCGTGAAGATGAGGGTCCACCCCCAAACGCCCGTATTGCCGGGCAGCGTGAGAGACGACGCGGGCATTTCGGTTGAGACCCGATTGAAGAAGTCGCCTGGGCCGTTGAAAACGAGGAACATGGCGAACCCGCTAACCAGCATGCCCGCAATCAGCAGGGTACCTTGAATTAAGTCGGTCCACGCGACACTCCGCATGCCACCGATCATAATGTAGAGCATCGTGATGGCCGCCAGGAGTGTCGACCCGATGGCGAAGCTGTTCTCACCGGGAAACAGTTTCTCCGAAAGCACGCCGCCGGCTTGAATTTGCATCACAACATACGGCAGCACATACAGAAAGCTCGCCAAGGCGACGAGCATTTTCAGTGAGAATTTGCTGCCGTAGTAATCGGCCACCATGTCGCCCGGCGTGACGTAGCCGAACTTGCGGCCCACCTTCCAGATACGTGAACCGAGCAGGTACACACACACACCGGCAACCGGCACGTTGAGGCTGAACAGCGCGAACATCAGGCCTTCGCGATAAACCATGCCCGGTGCGCCGAGCAGTGCGAACGAACTGAAAAACGTGGCCATGATGGTCACCGAGGAGACCATCCAGCCCTGGTTGCGTCCGGCGAGGTAGTAGTCTTCTTCCCCCGCCTGGCTTTTCATCCACCCGACAATCCCCAGCACCAACAGCAGCACGAGGTAGCCGCCCATGATCCACATGGGCATCTGACCGAGTGATTCGAGCGACGACTCGATCCCCCCGTCGGCTTGTGCGAACAGAGGAGAAACACGGCTGAGATGAGTGAAGTCGATCATGGTTGCAGCCTGATGCGTCAGAGAAGGCGGAGCGAGCAGAGGAAGATCAACGGAGAGCCGTCAAAAATATCTGTCAGCCGTCGGCATTGGATTCGTCGCCGTCGGTCCAGACCAACTTGTAGGCTAGAACCACAACAACCACTTCGACGACGTACCACAACAGACCCCACAGGTAGATGGCGGGCAGGCCGAGAATCGGCTTGGGGGTGTTCACCAGCATCACGCCGGGGCCTGGCCCCATGATCAACGCCAAGGCGAACACCGCCGTCAAAACGGCACCCAGGGTGCGACGACTTTTCGGGGGAGTCTTTTGCGGATCGGTCATCGAGAGTCCTCGCCGGGTGGGTCACCATTCGTTAGGCAACGAACGGGGCTTGGCAGTTTACCAAGCGGGCGGCGAGAAGTGTATGCCCCAGCGAGCCGGGCGTGTGAACGCCCGCGTGATCTCAGTCTCCGCCAAACTCGGAGAGAAAATCGCCCAGGCCTTCGTCCTCTCCGGAAACCTCTTCGGGGACGTCTTCACCGACGTTCCCCAGAAAGTCAGCTGCGGCCGCTTCGGTTTCCTCGACGTCTTCTTCTTCGTACTCGTATTCGACCTCTTCCTCCTCGCCGGCTGCTTCACCTGCGACTTCTTCTTCCTCGTATTCCTCGTATTCCTCTTCTTCAGCAGCTGCCTTCTTGCGACCAAACAGGCCCATCACCGAACCGAGCAGGCCTTTTTTCTGCGGCGACTCTTCCTCCTCGACCTCTTCTTCGTATTCCTCTTCCTCGTATTCGTATTCGTACTCGTCTTCTTCCGCTGCTTCGACGTTCGGTTCGGCTTGCGCGGCCGCGTCGCCGAGGACGAAATCGGTTGTTTCGGCAAGCTGGTTCGGAGTAGCCGAGATCGTCTCTGCGATGTTTTCAACAACCTCGTCTGTTGGCGTCACGAGTTCGTCTTCCACTTGCGGCGGCGTCTCACCCGGTTCCACGACGAGTGTTTCTTCCGACGCATCGGCTACCTGATCGGAGTCCGTGTCGATCGGGAACAACTCGGCACCGGATTCAACCAACTCTTCTTCGTCGGATGTTGTTTCGACCTGAGCTGCTTCTGCGGCAACTTCGGCCGCCTCGTCGGCTGCGAGTTGTGCGGCTTCGGCGGCCGCTGCCGCTGCCTTCTTGGCAGCAAATTTCGGGTCGACTTTATCTTCTTTGGCAGCCGGCTCGGCGTCGGTCTTCGGTTTGGGATCGGAATCGGATTCAATCAACTCCGAATCATAGGAGAGAGCTTTGCTGCCGACAGCCAGGAGTTCGACAGTCGAGCCGAGTTCCGATTGGACTTTAGGCGCGGGAGCGGGGGCATCGTAGAGCACGCGAAACTTCACACTGCCTAACGCGATTTTTGTTCCTGGTGGGACGAGCACGTCTTCGTTCGGCTCGATCTTTGTTCCATCCACATACGTGCCGTTCGAGCTGCCCAAGTCGCGAACGAACACTTCGGTCGGGGTGATCGAAATTTTGCAGTGCTGCCGGCTGATGGAACTGGACGCAATCCGCAAGTTGCAATCCGTACCCCGACCAATAACCGCATCGCGCTCCAGCACGATGCGCTTGACGTTGGCCTTGTTGTGTGAGACTTCGAGACGGACTTGCATCGGCGGGTTTCGCGAATTCACGGATTGTTATGCGCCGCATCGGAACGCGAATACGTCCGACCGGCTATATTCCATGATATCCATACCTTCGCACCAGTCTCAAACCCAAACCGGGGCGAAAGTTCGATCAATGCCCGCTTGGCCCGACATTGGGGTGGCGGCGGAAGTACCAGCCGAACGTTGCAAAGACGACCGCGAACAGCAAATAGCCGATCGCAACACCATAAGCTCGGTAGACAAACGCATTCGGTGTTGGTTGCTGTCCGAGGAACAGGAAATCGAGATCGTTGCCGACCACTTGATAGGCGTGCATCAGTCCGACCCCCGTAAACGCCGCAGCCACCAACGACCAGATGGCTGCCGTGCGGAATTTGCGATCGATCAGAAAAGCGGAGATCGCCGCGAGAATCATGCAAGTGAAGATATATCCGCGCTCGACAACAATCATGCCGTGCAGCAGGAACCCATTCACTTCGGTGCCGAGGTCTGCCTGCAACAGTGATTGCACGGTGGCGGTGCTGCCCCCCACAATCACTGCGGTGACCAGTGCGCCGATGGTTACGGTCGCTCCCCAGGCGGCGATCGCGGGGAACAGCCCCATCGCAACAGCCGGAGCGTGTTCAGACGGCGTTGTTTGAAATGCCTGCGCGGTGATGATGATGCCGATCCACAGCACGATGGCAATGCCCGCTTCGATCGGGACCACTGCATTGATCACACCGACGGTTCCCGTCAGACAGATGAGTGTCATCGCCACGCCGTTCAGCGAAGAGTAACCGGCCCGCGCGCCCAGACCTTTCCACCCCGGATGTCCGATGTAGATTGTTGTCGGAAAGCAACTGCCGAACGCCGCCGCCGCGATGGTTCCCAGCCCGTTGGCTGCCAACGAACTGCGCGTGTCGAAGGAGTCACCGGCGGCCTCAGCCGACTCGATGTTCTGCAAGCTACCGATCACGTTAAACAGCCCCATCGGCACAATGACCGACAGGTATCCCAGCCATTGATGAGGTGATGAAAGCACGCCGGCGATCGTCCCACCCACAAAACGCGGCAGGTGTAACCCGTTGGTTTGCCAAGCCTCGGCCACCGCAGCCGTGCTCATGGCAGGGCCGGCGATGTCTGTTGGTAGCAGGCCGGGCAACGTCCAGGCACACAGGGTTCCGAGCAGAATAGCAACGAAGCCGCCGGGCAAATTCACCGAAGCCAAGCCGCGCACGAAACCCGTTCCTGAAAACAGCACACGTAATCCCGGCAACTGCGACAGCGACGGAAACGCCACGCCGGAGAACAACGTAATGAGCACAACCGCCATCGCCGGCATGGCAACCAAGGGACGGTGAAACACCTGCAGCGCAAACGCCATCGAGATAAACCCGATCGCAATGCCCGCCAATGTCGACAGCAATGCCGCGCGAGGCGTGTGGCGACGAATGAAGTCGGCCACAAAGGCACCGCAGAACTCGATGATGCCGCTTCCCAGGCAGGCCAACAGGCCCATTGTCCATGCGACTTCGGCGGCCGCGTCGGAAGACAAGCCGTTCGCCTGTGCTGCTCGATAGGCGGGGAGCATCACGAAGAAGATGTAAACGATCAGCGAGGGCGTGTTGATGCCGTAAGGCAAAGCAGTCACGTCGTCGCGATTTTCACGCCGCGCCAACCGATGTGCCTGCCAAGCGTAGAACAAGTTGCCCAACAGCAGGCTGACGGCCACGCCCGGCAGCAGGTACGAGACGAGGATTTCAGACCCCGGCCCGATCCCACAATACGAACAGAGCTTGCCGATCAGCAGCAACTGCACCAAGTTATCGATGAACAACCCGAAGAAACCATCGAGGTCGCGTTTGACGAACAGCGGGTAGGGCGTGGGAATCATGCGGGGAGAGTAGTTGTGAGATTCGAGAGCGTCAATTGATGTCTCGGCAGCCGCGCGTTTGCGGTCGGCTGTCCGGTCGGTATGATCGACCGTACCACGTTACCTGAATCGCGATGACCTGAGATTCCCCCAACATCGAGGAACCACCGATGAAACGTACTCCCGTTGTCCTGTTGGCTAGCGTTTTCGCCATCGTGGCGATGAATTCCTGGTTCGCCCGTGGGGGAGCGGATGACAAACCGGGCACACTTCCCGGAGCGCGACCGACCGTCGACGCGGCACAATACCCCTCGTTGCAGGCGGCCATCGACGCCCTGCCGGCTGAAGGCGGGCGGATTCTGCTTCCCGCTGGAACGTTTGAGATCAGCAAGCCGCTCGTCATCTCGCAAGACGACGTCCTCTTCGAGGGCAGCGGAACGGCCACGCATATCAAGAATGTGAACACCAACGGCGAACCGGCACTCATCATCCGACGAGAAGCGGGCATCAAGGACAAAACCAAACGACAGTGGCGAGTGCAGTTGACCAACTTCCGCATCACGGGCAATGAGAAAAGCGGACACGGAATCCTCGCGGATTACGTTAACGAGATTTTCCTCGACGGTGTGACCGTCAGCTATCACGGCGGTGACGGTATTCGGCTCGATCATTGCTACGAAGACCCCCGTGTGACAAGTTGCCTCATCACCTACAACAAGGCAACCGGCCTGAACCTCATCGGCTGTCACGACATCGTTGTTGCGTCCAGCCAGTTTGAAGAAAACATGGATGCGTTGCATTGCTTCGACGGGTTCAACCTTTGCATGACGGGCAACTGCGTTGACGACCATCTGGGGCATGGCGTGGTGATCGAGAATACCTACGGCTCGGTTGTTTCCGGCAACATGATCGAAGAATGCAACGGAACTGCCATCATTCTCGATCGCGACTGCTACGGAATCACGCTCTCGGCCAACATCATCGCCCACGATGGCGGCGGGATCGATCTTCGCGATGCCCACGGCTGTGCCGTCAGCGCGAACACGTTCACCATCATCGCAGCCGACGCGTTGAGGATTGGACCGAGCAGCGGTCGCATCACCGTCACCGGCAACAACTTCTCCAACAGCTACATCGGTGAAGGCAAAGTGCGGCGAAGCACCAACGACATGAAGGCGTCCGGCCTGACACTCGTCGGCACCAGCAACGTGGCTGTTTCGGGTAACCTGTTCGCCGACGTGGAACCCAAGGCGCTCGCCGTTGATGGCAAGGCGTCTCGCAAAGTACTCTTCGCCAATAACGTTCTTGTCGGAGTGAAGAGCGACCACGAGAAACTGGAAGACTCGAAAATCGAAAACGTGCTCGAGTCAGACGATTGAAGTGTCAACGGATTCCGAGTCACAAAATCCTCTTGCGACCGACAAAACCGTGAACCGCAAATACGCCGCAGAATTCTTCGCAACCTTCATCCTGGTCTTCGCCGGTACCGGTGCAGCCGTTGCCAACGATGTCAGTGACGGCGCGGTCACGCATGTTGGTGTCGGTTTGACCTTCGGCCTGGTTGTGATGGCGTTGATTTACGGATTCGGCGACATTTCAGGAGCACACATCAATCCGGCCGTGACGATCGGTTTCTGGGCCGCGCGACGGTTCGAGGGACACATGGTTTTGCCTTATATCGTCAGTCAACTCGCCGGCGCTTTCGCCGCCAGCGCGACATTGAAGTTTCTGTTCCCACAGCACCTACTCCTCGGCACAACGTTGCCGGCTGGGTCGTGGTCGCAGTCGTTCATCCTCGAAGTCATCCTCACGTGGATTCTGATGTTCGTCATTCTCGGCGTTTCAACCGGTGCGAAGGAAAAGGGCATCATGGCGGGAGCCGCGATTGGTGCGGTCATCGCCTTTGAAGCCCTCTTTGCCGGCCCGATTTCAGGAGCCTCGATGAACCCGGCGCGGTCGCTGGCTCCAGCGATTGTCAGCGGGCATCTGCAACACGTTTGGGTCTACGTCGTCGCGCCAATTGCTGGTGCGGTGCTTGCGATCTTCACTTGTCGGTGTGTGCAGGAAGAGGGTTGCTGTAAAGCCGGTCATGCTTGCGCCGAGCCGCCACCTCTCGACCCCTTGATCTCTTCCAAATAGGATCGCCCACGTGTTGGAACCGGAGAACCCGTTGCAGCCCGACGTTCGCTGGATGCAAGCAGCCCTCGATCAGGCGCGGCTTGCGTTCGACGCGGAAGAAGTACCCGTCGGTGCCGTGATCGTGCATGAAGATCGCATTGTGGCCGAAGCCCACAACCAGCGTGAGACGTTGAACGATCCCACCGCCCATGCCGAGATGATCGCCATCACCCAGGCGGCCGAGGCGATCGGTTCGTGGCGTCTGCTGGATTGCACACTCTACGTCACGCTCGAACCTTGCCCGATGTGTGCCGGTGCCATCGTCCAAGCCCGCCTGCCACGTGTCATTTACGGCACGACCGACCCCAAAGCGGGGGCCTGTCACACTCTTTACGGAATCGCCAGCGATGTGCGGCTGAACCACCAGGCGGTCGTCATTGGGGGGGTGCTGGCCGACGAAGGTCGCATGATTTTGCGAGAATTCTTTGAATTGCAGCGGTCTCGGGGAAAGAAATAGCCGTGAAAATTGGTCTTTCGGCGAATTTTCTCGTTTTCCGAGTGACCACAGACTGATACACTTACTAGACGTGTAGGGCAAACTCGCTCTGCAGTGAGTCGCGAAACGCGATTCGCAACGCTCTCGAATTCGCCGACGATGCATGCGGGCCAACAACATGCATGGCTATTCTCTCGTGAGCCCCAGGAGCAGGCGATGAGTTTCGACTGGCATAACGGCACGGCCAATCAGGATGACGAACCGGCTGATGAACCGACCGGCGAACCGATCGAATTCGAGACGGTCGATGACGCCTTGTTGGCCGATGTCGGAGACGAAGAAACAGGCGAAGACGAAGGCGTCGAGTTTGAGTCGATCGACGAAGCCACTGCCGACGAAGCCACAGCCGACGAGTCTGCTGATGAGGCGGACGAAGCTTTCGGTGAGGGCCTGTATGCCGATGACGAGGAATATGAGTGGGTCGAAAGCGAAGCGGAAGGCGAGTTCGTTGACGCAACCGCCGACGGCGAGCCGTTTGCCGGGTTCGAGAGGCCGATCGCAGCCGAAGCCAACTGGGTTTCCGAAGAAGTCGTTGCGCTGGCACCGGTCGATGCCGACTTACCGACAATCGAGCGGGGCAGCATTGCGGGAACGCTGGCGAGTGTTGTGCTGCATGTCTGGTTGGTGATGACATTGGCCGGCCTGACACTTGATCGCGAAGTGAGCATTCCCGATCCGCCATTGACTTCGCGAATCGTCGAGTTGGTCGAAGAGCCGGAAGAGATGGAAGAGGTCATCGAATACGACTTGGCTCCTCCGAAAGACCAACAACTCGAAGTCCGCAAGGTGGTCAATGCGAAAAGCATCGGAGCCAGCAAGACAGAGCGGCCGGTTGTCGAAACACCGCCGGAACTGCTGATGGATGTGGTCATGACAGAGTTCCGTCGCAAGATGTACGACATTCCGGAAGGCTTGGAAGTCGACGAGCGGGTGGTCGTCAAGGGAACAACTGGCGAAGCGATGGTGCAGTTGGAAACGGCCCTCGACCAAGTCACATGGGAAATCGCAAAGAACCTGAACGAACACAAGGTGCTGGTCGTCTGGTTGCTCGATGCGTCCGGCAGCTTGGTCACCCAACGGCAAGCGATCGCCAAGCGGTTCGCGCGGATTTACGGTGAACTCGAAGCGTTGGAAGATAACGAGCAAATCCCCCGACGAGATGAACCCTTACTAACTGGCGTTGTCACCTTCGGCAAGAAGACCACATTTCTGACGGACGAGCCGACCAACGATTTCGAGACGATCCGCGGGCACATTGCGAGTGTAAAAAACGACGGATCGGGCGAGGAGAAAGTCTTTTCCGCCGTGGCCGCCGTGATGAAAAAATGGGGCAGCTACCGTCGGTTGCGCGGAAGGCGAATCATGGTTGTGGCCGTCACCGACGAGGCGGGTGACGATTACGCGACACACCTGGAATTGGCGATCGCCCGTTGTCGCAACCTCGGAGCGAAAGCCTACGTCATCGGCCCCTCGGCGGTCTTCGGACGTCGCACGGGCTACGTCCCCTACGTGGCTCCGGAGAATGGTCGCACGTACCAGTTGGGTGTCGACATCGGCCCGGAAACCGCCATGCCGGAAAACGTCTCGCTCCCGTTCTGGTTCAACGGACCGCAATACAAGTATCTGGCCTCGGGGTTCGGCCCGTACTCGCTATCGCGACTTGTCAGCGAGACGGGCGGCGTTTATTTCATGTCGAACATGACAACGATGGAAGGCCTATCCGCCCTGGGCGTTTACGACTACGAAGCACTCAAGCCTTACACACCCGACTACGGCTTCGCGACCAAGGCCCAATTTGAACGCGATCTGCGAAAACATCCACTGCGGCGGGCGGTTGTTCAGGCAGCATTGCTCAGCCGGGAGAATGTTCCGCGAGGCACCCCGCAACTCGACATTCGCGTGACGCCCGCCAACTTCCGCCAAGTGGCCACACAGGCACAACGGTCGGTTGCAGAAAGCCAAATGAAAATCGAACGCATTTTGCAGGCGTATCCGAACGGT
>Ga0302139_10000581_pt1 | contig 17469 bp, 5 predicted proteins | sample CBN3_331_MG_FD_203104 | JGI IMG/M metagenome (GOLD analysis project Ga0302139, IMG submission 203104) | Marine microbial communities from Western Arctic Ocean, Canada - CBN3_33.1 | ecosystem: Environmental > Aquatic > Marine > Oceanic | place: Canada: Western Arctic Ocean | collected 2017-09-15 | reverse complement strand
TGTGTTGCCAGTCCTGCTGAATGTCGTCAGCAGCGAACTGTTCGTCTCGCCACCACCGATCGGCCGAGCCGCCCCGGCCTGGGCCGAATCCTTGATCAGGATCTGGCCCTCGACACCAGCCTCTTCGCTACTGATCGCCGTCGACAACCGGTTCACGACGATCGGATACGACGTGTTGTTGTCGATCTCGATGTCCGCAAAACCGTCAAGCACTTCGATGACACCACCGGATGTGCTCAGGATCTCTCCATTGATCTGCACAAAGCCGCCGGCAGCCTCGGCCTCGCGGATCCAGATTCGGTTCTCCAACGCGTCCCAATCGGCCGAGATCTTCTCACCACCACCAATCGCCGTGACGTATCCCGAAATGTTGCCGTAACGATTGTTCGAATTGGCACTGAAGGACGATTCGAGACTCGAAATGCGACTGGCCAAACTCCCGTTGTTGTCGATCCGAATGCTGTAGCGTTCGACACCACTGCGAATCGTCCCATTGATGTTCACGTAACGGCCGGCAATGAAGACGTTGCCCGCCTTCGCCTCGACCGTGGAATCGACACCAGGACGAGCCGAAGCGTCGTGCCCGTTCTGACTAAGATAATCGGTGTACGCTGGCAGGAGATTGCGATCGTTGTGAGTTTCGTTGTACCTCGCGTTGGCCTGGTTATTGGAGTTGGCATCGTTGTTGCCGCCCCAAAGACTGCGAGGCTCGCCGCCAACATGGCGGAAGCCCTCGATGTAGCTCAGCAGCACATCTCCGCCAGCAGCGATCTCGATCGTCTTGGCGTTGATGTCGGCCGACGTGGAAATGCTGCCGGTCGTATTGCTGATCCTCACCAGGCCACCGACGTTGTCGATGTCGCCACGTGTCGTGTCGGACGGTGACGCCGAAGACTGGCCAAGCAACTCGATGGACGGCTTCAACACATTGGCAAAGTTGGTTCCCGCCCACTGAGGGGCCGCCCGATCGAATGTCGTTTCAATCACGACCTGTGGATCGGGGCTGCTCTCGCCAGTGACCACCCCGACAAATGCCGCAGTGTGACCCGCTAGATTCAAGGCGTTGATATCGGCATTGATCGCCGCGTCAGTGGCACCATCGATCTCGTTCTCATTGAACATCACCCGACCACTCGCCTCGTCGGGAATCTCAACCTCGTGGATCCTCAGAAATGCCGGGCTCGAGTTCTTCACCGTGACCGAAGTGTCACCAGGAGCATCCAGACGCCCACTTCCGACAAAGTAGTCACCGACGACATGAACGTCCGCCGATTGGGCAAACAAATCATTAACGCTGATCACAACAATCGGCAGTTGTTGCGAGATAGACAGTCGGCCGTTGTCCTGGGTGTACGGCACTCCCATGTTGATGATCGACTGTTCCAGAAATGTGATCTCGTCCTGGATCGACTCCTTGGCAGTCGGATGCAACGAATAGGTCGCCAATTGGTCATACAGTTCATTGAATCGAGTCTCGATCGAAGCCGCGTAGGTCGTGTCGACAGAAGTGAATGTCGGAGCCGGATCGCCGATCCGCTGAGCCGTGTCCTCGACAAACAATGCCGGATCCGTGACTGCCGAAGGCACAAACACGACCTGAATCTCGTTCTGGATTCCGACCTCAACCGCCCCATTGACCGTCACCGAATCGGTGTTGCTCGTCGTCTGGCTGCCACCGGTCCGTTCCAACGGAATGACACCCAGGGCATAGTCCGTGCCGTAACCCTGTCCGAGCAGGTACTCGGTACCGGGGACCGCTTCCAGATGAGTGTCCCCGACACTGCGGGTGATGCTGCCTGCGTCCAGGATCACCTCGTTGGTCTGAGTCGATGAGGTGTCGGCGACGGGGTCGGCCGGAACCGGAATCCCCGCCCGGTTGGCGTACTCGCTGTAAGCGTCGATCGTGTTGTAGGTCGAAGCGTCCAACGGATCACCACCCTTGCGACCGGCCGTCAACTCGATCTCGTTGTCCGATCGCAGATTGGCATTCGCCTCGATGTGTACCTTGTGATGCGAGGTGGCCGAGGAGGTCGAACTGGAACGGGCGGCTCCGCCCAATCCCCAGGTCTTGACCGTCGAATAGGTATTCAGATCGATCTCGGAATACGCACCCATCTGGATATCGGCCACCGAGTCGATGTCAACATTCTCACCAACGGTGATGAAACCGTCGTTGTTCGAAACGTTGATACTCGTCGTGGCCGACGCCGCTGCTACCAGGCCACCCGATTCCATCTTCACCCGATCCGCCGCCTCGATGTCGCTGAAGACCGTGATCCGGAATTCACCCGGAGACCTGGGATCACCGGTCACGTTGATATCCGCTCCGTCGCCCAACACCACCGTCGCCGTGTGATCGATCGTCGTGGTCGACTCCGAAGCCGGGGCGTCAATCAACCCACCCGAACCGGACACCACGTTCGGCGACGACTCACCGGGGTCAGGCTTGCGGACCACGTTGGTCGACTCGACCACAAAGTTGGCCGTCTCGATGTTCAAATCGGTCCCCAGGGTGACCGCCGTGTCCGAATCGACAGTGTGCTCGCTGTTGGCACCACTGAAACCCACCAGCGATGCGTTGATGCTGTTGACGTCTCCGTTGAACTGAGACGTGTTCTTGGCTTCAAACTTGACCTGGTTGGTCACGTCCAGCTGATCCGAAGACGAACCGTTGCCGATCAACACCTCGGTGGTCGCGTCACTGGTGGTCAATCCCTTGGCCGCCGGGATCGAGATGATTCCACCGGCACCGGCCGTGACATCGACCATCGCGTCGTTCGAAGACACCGCCGAAACCGTCAGGTTGGTGGCGCCAACGTCGGTCGAACTGCCCAGGTAGGCCCGGGTCGTCTTGTCGCGAGTCGTCGAATCCTCGGTCCGCGTCGTCTCGGCTGTTGCCTTGTTGTCTCCCTTCGAGAAGATCAACCCGATCGTGACTCCGGTCACCTCGGCATCGGGAACCGTGGTGTTGACCGCCGAAAGAGTCACGTCACCGCCAGCCAACACCGTCACCCCGCTGGCGGCCGTGGCCGCCTTGGTCGAAGGATCAAAACCGATCAACCCGCTGGTGACATGCGGCGTGTCGAATGCCTCGGACCAACTGCCGTTGTAACCGATCAACGATCCCGAGGCTCCGCTGGCATAGGTCTGAGTCGTCTTCTGTCCGGATTGCGGCTGATATGTGCCGGTGACCGTCAGGTTGGTAGTCGTCACGTCAGACGAGGAACCCAATCCTGCAGCGATCGTCGGCTTCGACTCGGCGGTGGCAATCGACACACCCACCGACCCCAATCCGACCTGAACACCCTCCGTGTTTGCCTTCAATTTCGGCTGGCTGGTCGCCGTCACGTTGACCGATGTGGCTCCGGTGATCGTCGCCGATGAACCGATCGTGGCATAGACGACCGGAGAATACGTCGCCGTGGACACGGAACCGTTTCCTGCCACGATCCCGGCCGAAACCGCCAACGTGTCGTCATCGAGACTGGTCTGATCCAGAGCCGTCACATTGGTGGTCGTGACACCCGAAATCGTCACGCTGTTGCCGACGTCGGCCGCGGTGATTCCGTCAAAGGTCGAATAGGCCAGTGATGCACCGGCAGCAACTCCCAGCGACCCCTGCACACCAACGGCGACCAGTTGATGGTCGCGGCTGGTTATGGCCTGGATCGTCAAGGTGCCAGCCGATGCAAACGTCACATTGTCGCCGACATCCGCCTTCGTCACACCATGATCGTCGACCACGACCACCTGTGCTCCCAACGCCGCAAACAGCCCTGCCTGGCCCGCGTAGGCGTCGGAGTCCACATCCTGATCGTAGTCGGAATCGATCAGGATCGTGCCCGCAGAACCAGCCGTCAGCGAACTGTTGTTCCCGACCAATGCCTGCACATCGTCGTTGAGCGTCAGCACATTGATCGCCGCTCCAATCCCGACTGCCCCAACCGCACCACCTCCGGTCAATCCGTTGTAACCCATGTCTTCGGCTGCGGTGATTTCGATGTCGCCTCCGGCCGTGATCGTCACAGTGCTTGCCAGGCGGGCATGTGTCTTGGCCGAAGTGTCCGATTCGGCCAGGTTGCTCACAACCGGATTGCTCGAACCGGCACTACCCAGTGTCGAATCGGCCGACGCGGTCGCGGTACCGACCAGGTGCGAGTTACCTCGTGATGTCGTGTCGCCGCTTTCGACCGACTCGTCCGACGAGAACCCGTCGACAATACCCCTGAACCCGCTGCTGCCATCGCCACCGGCTAGAGCATCGGCTTCGGCGGTGACGCCTCGGTCGCTGGAACTGGGACTGAGCGGATCGTCGGTCGTGCCGTCGTCCTCGTATTCCCCCGACAATTCATCGCCGACAGTCCAAATCGAAACCGACCCGGCCAAGCCCACCACGCCTCCCGCTCCGCTGGCACCAACCGTCTCCAGATCACGATCGGTCACGGCACGCACGGCCACGTCATCGGCCGCCGTCAGGTCCGCTCCGCTGCCGACCCACGCCTCGGTCGCGTTGCGAATCGAACCGACATCGATGCCACCAGAAAGACCGACAGCGCCGATGGCCAGAGCACCACCAAAGGTGTAGGTGTCGATGTCGTTGGCCGCCGCAACGTGGATCGACTGAACAGCCGAACGGGTGCCCGAAGCCGTTTGATTCACATCGGCGTTGTCGCCGATCCAGGCTTGAGTGTCCGAGTCGAGAGTCGAAACTGTGATACCGCCGGCAATGCCCACGTACAGGCCACCAGCCGCAGCAGCCGACACGCCCAACAGGTCCTCAGACGATCGAGCCTCAACCGCCAAACCTCGGTAATTGGTGTTCTGGGAGAAGGTATTGGCGGAGACAGCACCGTCAAGAACAGTGATCGCCGACGAATCGCCGTCGACCTGGATCCGGGCGTAGTTGCCAACATAGGCCTGAGTGTCCTTGTCGATCGTGGTCACGCTGACACCCGCTCCGGCGCCGCCACCGGTGATCCCGATTGCAACCGCACCGGCCACGAACACGAGCTTCGTCTGGTCGACCGACGACACGACCACGTTGCCTCCAGCCGTCACGTCGACTCGATCCGCAGCACTTGCCGCATCGTTGCCGATGAAGGCTCGAGTCAGATTGGAAATGCCGATGTAGCTGACAGCTCCGGACACCGCAGCCGTACCGCTGCCGGCCACGCCGGCTGCAACCTGGGTCACCGCGTCGCGACCATTGGCCGTCACCACCACGTCGCCGGCAGCCGACACCGTCACGTCGTCGTCGATGTAGGCCTCGGTCGTGTGCTCGATCACAAGCACCGCAGCACCCGGAGTGATCGCCACCGCGCCTGACAAGGACAACGCCGCCGAAATACTCAACGTGCCGTAGTCGTTCCCACTGTTGACGTACACCGATTGGTCGGCACCCGGCGTCCCCGCCGATTGGTTGATCTGAGCGTCCTCGGCGATGTAGGACCGCGTGGTGGTCGTCAGAACCGTGACCGCACCGCTGATATTCAGGGCAAACGAGCCGGATCCGCCGCCGGCTGCACCGATCACATCCACCTGGTCGTGATTGGCCGATGTCACCGCCACACCCTTGATCGGCGTCGTCGACATCGACGACTCACGCCACATCGTCAACGATTGGCTGACCACGTCGTCGGTGCCATCGTCGTCGAGATCACGACTCCCGCCGTCCATCGGAATCGGCCGAACCCGACCGTCGAGTACCTCGAATTCGTGCCCCGTGCCGCTGGTCCCCGATAAGGAAAGACCCACAGCCGTGCCGGACGTGGCGTTTCCCGGCGTCGAGGCCAACTTGATCGTGTCCGTGTCGCCGTCGATCGTAATCACATAATAGGTAGTCTGATCGGTCAAACCGCCGATCACCCCGCCACCGTTGGCATCGTAGAACAGGGCGTCTCCGGTCTTGGTCCCGTGGTCCGTCGCAAACGTCACGCTGTCTGATCCCGCGTCGACAGCCGCAGTCGGATTCACACTGAACATGCCGCCCGGATCCACGAATGACACCGTGAACTCGCCGTTGATCACGTCGCTTGTCGCACGAGTCCCCAGCCCGGTGACCAACGCACCACCGGCAATGAACGATTCGACCGTCTTGGTCACAATCGGCACGGCCCCGGCCGCACCAAACGAACCCGAACCGGCCGCAGAAACACTTCCGGCGATCACGTCCAGTTCGAGATCCGCCGTCGCCTGCACCACGACATTGCCTTCGGCCACCAAGGTCTGGCCCGAACCCGTCGCACTGCTGACTCGTCCGGCAGCCCCTAAGATCGGATTTCCGACCAGAGCCTGGGCGGCAATATCCAGTACATAGACTCCCGCACTGCCGGCAATGCCTACGGTGCTGCCGATGCCGATCGCAGCCGAAATGCTCCGAAAGTCTTCCGCCGAGTCGGCCGTCACGACAATGTCACCGAGAGCATTCACCGTTGCCGCAGCATTCCAGGCCAGCACGGTTTTGTCGACCACCGCCACGTCGACACCTGCTCCAACCCCGCCGAAACCCAGTCCGACTGCCAATGAGCCACCGATGCCGAGCAATTTGGAAACGCTGCTGGCTCTCGTGGCAACGTCCTGAATCGCCGACGCACCAGAGTTGCTCGCGTTGATCGTCGTGCCACTCCCGATCGACGCGATCGTGTCCTCGTTGAGCAATGTCACCACCGCGGATCCAGCCACTCCCATTTTTCCTGCGAAGGCACCGCTGGCAGCCACGGACGTGATTTCTTCAAACGAGGTCGCGATCACGGCCAGGCCATGCACGGTCTCGGTATCAAACACGTCACCAGTCATGGTTCCCGTGTTGGCCGTCAGGCCACTTCCATTCCCGCGAGCCGTGATCACCGCATTGTCGCCAATCTCAGCCGTCACCGCCTCGTGTGTGATCAACGTCGAGTTGCCAATCCCAATCGCTCCCCCTGCCGACCCGGCCACATTACCGGACACTGTGACAACAGGCATCTTTGTGGTGGCCTGCACCAGCACGGTGCCATCGGCGTCGACCACCACTTCGTCATCCACGTATGCGCGAGCGGTTGTATCGATCAGGCTGATCGATGCCGAACCCTGGAAGGCAAACTTCGAAGCCACCGCCCCGCCGCCTGCTCCGGAGTACACGGTTGATGTGTCATCCGCTGTGATCGACACGTCGCCGGACGACACAGCCACTTCCGTATCCGCCACACCGGCGATGACCCGATCATCCAAGTCATTGAAGGACAGGGCAAATCCGATCCCCACTGTCCCCCCTAAGTTCACTGCCAGTGTTCCGGCAATTGAAAGAATCTCACTCTCATTGTCTGCAGCGACGTTCACGGCGTTGACGGCGACCACCCCATCGCCACTACCGCTGTGCCGCCCGTCGATTGTCGCTTCACTCGTCCCGGACAACAGGTTGACCGAGACTGCCCCTGCCCCCGCCATACTCTTTTGAGCAACCGCAACAGCGGCCGCGACGGACATGATTGTGCCTTCATTCGACCCCTTGGCATTGTTGGTCGAAACGGTCACGGTGTCCCCACTATCGAGGTCCGAGTCCGTGACCGTCGCTTGCGTGGTTCGTGTGACATCGTTGACCGACACCGACAGGCCAATAGCCCCCTTACTGCCGTAACTTCCACCCGGGCCGATCGAGTGCAAGTACCCGGTGTCGTCGCCCGTTACGGACACGTTCCCAGTGGCATCGACGTTCGAGTTTATCACCGAGGCCGTTGTCGAACGATCGATGAAGTTCAACGACACGGAACCCGCACCGGCGAAACCCTGGGGAGCACCGCTTCCACTGATCGCCAATGCCAACATCGGTGCCGACTGCGAAGCGTTCACGTCGACGTCGGCACCATCCACATCGGAATCGACAATCGAAGCGGAGGCGAGATTCTTCACCTCGTGAAACGCCAGCGCACCGGCGATCCCGTGCGAGGATGCCCCCGTCGTTGTCTGCAGAGTGGCCCCACCGGCAATCGCGTACGACGCGCCCCCGGCACGTCCTGTCACGACGACATCCAAGGCAGACAAAGACTCCACTCCACTGATCGTCGCACGAGCGTCCGACTCAACCAGATTCACCGACGCGGCACCGGCCAGGCCGAATCCGGTACCGCCTCCAGAAACCTGTCCGTCCCCCCCCTTGTCCGACTTGCCGACTGATGTCGCCGCCGCCAACGTCCCGGTGACCGTGACCCCCTCGTTGGCTGCAGCCACGAGCATGTTGCCCGACGCACTGATCGACCCCATGGGACTGCTGAACAGGTTTTGCCCCAGCTTGTGAGAAGTTCCCGTCGCCGATGACGGATCCAGATCGATCGTCACCGGTGTTGCAGCCTCCGCATTGGCCTTTGACGTGGCCAATTGGATTGCCTGGTCACTGACAACGACCGCATAGTAGGTTGTGTTGTCAGCCAATCCACCAATTGCGGTGTCGGAATCCACGATGTCGTAATCCACCGCCTCACCGGTCAGCAGTCCGTGAACTCGACCGAAGTGGATCACGTCGGTATGGCCGTCAACTGCAGCCTGACGTGGCATGATCGAGCCGAATCCGTGACTTTCCCCGGAAGTGCCTCCCAACGTCAGATCCAGCACATCCGGCTCGGTCATCGCCACCTTCGCGCGGCTGTCGGTCAACTGAATCGAAGTGGTGCTTCCGTCGGGAACAACAACGAAGTACGTTTTGGAATCGTCAAGACCACCAACACTGCCACCACCGCCGTTGGAATAGAGCACGGCCTGGCCGGTACTCCAACCATGGTTGTACCCAAGGTTGATCGTTTCAGTGGAGGTATTGACGGCACTGTTCGGTGCTATCACAAGGCCGAAGGCGTGGGTGTCGGTGTTGGCGAGCCGTGGATCGACATCCAAACGAATTCGATGTGCCGCGCCCGCCGCGCCGGACGGGTCCAGGTCGATTCGTTGAATATGGTCCAGCCGGTGTGCCGTCCCGGTAGCAGTCAGACCATTCAAGGGAATCCGTGTGTTTCCCTGCAGTTGATGCCAGTAACCGGTTGCCACGCCCGGCGCCAGCGTTACCGCAGCCCCCCCCGGAGATTCCGCCAATTGCAGGGCGTTCTCATCGATATCAATAACAAAATATTCTTCCCCCGAGACCAACCCTCCCACACTCGTATGGTCGCCGTCACCAAAATCCCGGTTGTCATAGGTGACGACGTCACCGGTTTCGAAAGGATGAGGTTCATAGAAGACGAGCGAATTGTTCGAAATCTCGATATCAGCAGGATCAAACAACTGGCGGTGCGCCTTGCGGGCATCGGTCTCACTGGCTGCTAGGGCGATCTCCACATCGTCATCAATACTGACAACGTAGTAGGCGTTCCCCGACGTCAATCCACTGATCGGGTTCCCACCCCCGGAGTGATAGACCACAACATCGCCATTGTCGAATCCATGGGAATACCCCATGTCTATCGTTTGACTGGACGTATCCACCGCAGACGCCACGTCGATGACAGACTGCAAGGAATGGAACTCACCGGCGCCGTTTGAGATCCCCAGAACCAAGGGAGATCCGCCAGCCGTCTCGGACAACTTCAGTGACTGCGACTCCGCATCCCTAACGAAATACCGTTGACCAGAAGTCAATCCGGTGATCGCGGTCCCTCCTCCCGAGTGATAAACCACAGACTGGTTGTTGGAGAAGCCGTGCTGATACGGAAGCTGAATCAGGTCATTGTCCGAGTCGATCGCAGAGTTGGGGGCGAAAGTCCGCCCATGCTCGCTGGTGGCCGCGCTACGAGATTCCGCCAGTGCGACCTCCGTGTCACTCACAGCAACCACATAATAGGACTCGCCAGGAGCTAACGCTGCAATCGCGGTGCCACCACCGTCCGAATACCTGACGGTGTCGCCGGAATGGAACCCATGTGAGTATCCGAGATCGATCGTCTGCCGACCAACGGTCGCATCCACGTCACTGGTCACGTCAAACAACGTGCTGGCGCTACCGGCAGCTTCAGCAACCGACCGGCCCAGTTGCAAGGTGCTACTGTCCACCGAATCGACGAAGTACGTTTGACCGTCCACCAGCCCGCCAATCGGGTCGTTCAGGCCACTGCTGTACACCACGGTGTCGCCGTCGGAGAGCTGATGATCCTCGGGAAAATGAACCTGCCCCTGGCTATCCACACCGGCAGCCGGAGAGAATTCGCCACCCATTTCCGGTAGCTCACGATTGCCCAGGATCGCGTCCGTCTGGCGATTGATGTCGGTCACTCCCACCGACACCCCGGCTCCCCTGTTCGCACCGATCGAGATCCCGCCCGCCAGATTCCACACGATTGTCTCGTCCGAGGCAGAGACAAATTGCTGGAGACTGGTCAGAAACCGGTCGGTCCTGGTCAGTTGGTGATTCTGGGAATCGTTGCCAGAACTGGACAGGTCGACGCCTCCCCCCCAGGCCACGGCGAAGGCCTGGGTCGACGCCAGTTGGAACGAGTTGTCGTCCACAACATTGACATAGTAGGTCGTGTCGGAATCCAAACCGCCAATCGACGTATGTCCCTGGTTGTTGTAAACCACCTCCTCTCCGGGCACGTAACCGTGATTGGCGTACGTGATCGTGTCGGAACCAAATTCGATCGCCGAACCCGCGAACGTCCACGAAGAACCTTGCGGGCTGCTGGTGACAAACCTGTCGTCTGTCGTGACTGCTCCGTCCTGATTGCTGTCGAGCGTTTTTAGCGAGTTGTCCGCTCTCGAGGTGATGCTCCCACCGAAGATGCTACCCGAGGAGATGATGTCCTGTTGTTGTGACAGGTCGACCGTCGAAGTTCCGGTTGTCGTTATTGACACACCGTCCTGCACCTGAGCCAACGTCCGGTTGTCCACCTCGGTATACGTGACGGCACCGGCACCACCGGTCTTGCTCGATCGGCCCCCGGCAACATTGACCCCGAAGTTTCGCACTTGGGTGGCGGCTCGGACGGCCAGATCACCCGACTGTATGCTAGTGCCATCGCGAACAATCACCTCGCTGGTGTTGCCGTGCTGCAACACCTGAACGACCGCGCCAATCCCGCTCCCGCTTTCTCCAAACCCACCAGCCAGGTTGACCGTCTCCAACTGGGCCAACGAGGTCAATTCGGTGCTCTCTGTGGCGAGAATGGTCACCGAATTGCCGATATGGGTCCGCGCACTATGAGTCGTCTCGAGCCAATTCCACGTCATCGCCAGGCCGACCTTTTCGGCCTCAGACATCGCCTGAGACCACGACGTGAACAGTCCCAGATCAAAGTCCAGCGTCGTGTCCACGTCCGAGAGATAATCGGCCAGGGTTGGAATCTGTATCAGACCAATTTCAAGCGGTGTGGCGGCCTCAGAACCCACCTGGACATTTCGACCGTCAAGAACGGCGCCGGAATGAATAGTCGTCGACGCCGTCGTCTTCGTCAGGCCAATTGCAACGCCGACACCCCCTGCCAGTTCCCTGGTGTCGTCGTCAATCGAATTGGCGTCCTTTTCGGAGAACGAGTTGACTGTCGCACTTGCCCTGACGAACGGATTCGACCGATTTTGCGACAGGACTACGACGTCACCGGTTTCCGCATCAAGAATGACACCGCTGCCGATCTCAACAGCCGTGTCCACCGAATCATCCAGGTAAGAGAGGGCTACCGCCGCACCGAATTTCACCTTCGTGGCCTGTTCCGGTGTCGCATCCTTCCCTGTGATTTTTTTCTCCAGCTTTTCCATGGAAGCCTGGGCGCCGGAGTTCCTCTTGAGCTTGTTCTTGGCTCGATCAATAAAATCCTCGCCGACCTGCGCCGTTGCAGTCACGCTATTCTTGATCGTTTCAGCACCTGAGACGACTCGAACATCACCCCCGGCTTCGATTCTTGCCACCGTAGTCGACGTGCCAATGGAGGTCCCCACTGTTACGTCGGGCGTGATGAGAAAGGCAGCACCAATCCCCAGTTGCCCACCTTTCAAAGAAGCGGCCTTGGCAAAGACGTTGTGATCACGCACGAGCGTGGAGGACATCACCACATCCTCCACTGCATCCATGTCGACGTTGTTGCCGACGGTCACTGTTGATGTGATCCCCTCGGAATGTCCAACAGCAACGATCACACTCCCCGCAACCACGCCCAGAGCATCAGACACCTGCACGTCCAGCTCGCTGAACGCATCCGACGCCAAGACAATCGATCCACCGGCCGCCAGGCTGGTCAAATCACCCACATTCAATGTCGCCTGGGGAACTGAACGCGCGTATCCCATACCCACAGCGATACTGACGGTGGTCACGTCGGCAGTCGTCTTTGCGTAGGTACTCACTTCCAGTTGGCCCGAGGCGACAATCGAAACACTCTCTCCGATGGTCACACTCGCGCTGGCGTCGGATTCGGCCCACCCCCCCACCAGGTTGAAGTCATTCAGAAAGCTCAGATTCTGAGAAAACCAGTTGTCAGGATCTTCACTGTCAAAAAAATCCGTGGTCGCTCGCGATGACGAAGACAGCGTGACGTCGCCACCGTTGATCGAAACCGAGTCCGCGACCGTGATCGACGTCGTGGCGGTCGTCAGTTTTACGAACGGGGCATTGGACGTCTTGACGTGAGATGCGACGAGCGAGACGGATCCGGTGGTCACGACCGATGATCCAGACTCCAATGCGATCTGCTCAGCAGCGATCGACAAACCCAGGGCTCCCAGATCAAGGGCACCGGCCACACTCACCGAGTCCCCGTCGGACTCGTTGCCGTTGATCTCGATCTCCACGCCCGGCGTCATCGACTGCAACGTGACCGAGTCGGATTCACTCCCACCGTCGATCACCAGTTTGCTGTAGGACGAGACGTCGACTTCGGTCGAATCAAACGTACTTCCAGTGAAGACCAACGTCTGCGTCGTCCCCGCCTTGACCGTCACATTGACGTCCGTGTTGTCCACGTCGGGCAATTCCACCGTGACCGTCGTGCCGTCGGGCGTTACTGGCAACGACGACAGAAGCGTCCGATCCTCGAGAATCTCCGCCATACGACCGATCGGAGCGACATGCTGCCTCCGCCGTACACCAACAGCCGATCGCTCCACGACATATCGACGACGAATCCGGTTAGACAATCCACGAAGCCAAGGGGTCAAAAACACAGCCATTTACTCCTAGTTCAACGTCTCAGTGACCGGACAATTCGCCCGGAAACCACGTATTGCGCCCGTACTTTTTTGCTTCGAACACTGCCGCAAGTGCAGCGCAAAGCCCATACCATCCACGTGCAAAACCGTTCTCCAACCTTCAAACGGTCTCAAATACAACCAAAGCCAAAAAACCAGACTACCACGCCTGCGCATACAGAGACGTCTGCGCAGCTTGGGGAGCCTGGTGAAACTGCAGGGGTCAAAAAAACGGATTCTCGCGATCGAGTCTTCGGTTGTCAATTCACTGACGAACAACACCCAATGGCAGCAAGAGTTCCTGCTAACAAGATCTTTCAAAGCCCCCTCGGCGCGGTCCCCTGCACTCGACCACCGGTGGCCTGACACACTAGAATCGCCAAGAATCGCGATCGAGGGCGTAGCTCAGTTGGCAGAGCAACGGACTTTTAATCCGTAGGTCGTGGGTTCGAGCCCCGCCGCCCTCATTTCTCTTTTCGCCTCTTATCCCGCAACCCGGGTCGAGACGCCTGGTCGATCGCCATGACGACTCCCGACACCAACTGGTCACTGCAAGACCTGCACCACCTGGGCCTGACCGTCGCGGACATCGATCGCTCGATCCATTTCTACCGCGACCTCCTCGGCATGGAACTGATCGGTCGCCGCCCGAGCGTCACCGCCAATTACGTCGCCCGACAAACTGGCTACGACAGCGTCGAACTCAACGTCGCCTCGTTCCAGATCAGCCCCACCTGCCGCCAGACCATGGAAGTGGTCCAGTACATGAACCACACCGGCCAACCGGCCGCCACCGAAACCAATCGAGCCGGCAATTCTCACCTCTGCCTACTCGTCGACGACCTCAAGACAGCCGTCCACGACCTGTCTACCGCAGGAGTGATCTTTCAGTCCGACCCGGTCGAAATCACCGCCGGCCCCAACCAAGGCGGACTGGTCATCTACCTCAAGGACCCCGACGGCTACACGCTCGAACTGTTCCAGCCTCCCAACAACCCGCCCCCGAGAGATCCCACGTGACGCCACCCGATCTGTTCAACCTGTCCGATCGAGTGGCGTTGGTGACCGGTGCTGCTCGAGGACTGGGTGAGGCGTCGGCCCGGACATTGGCCGGCCTGGGCGCCACGGTCATCCTCTGCGACATCGATGCCGACGCCGTCGACAAGACGGCCGAACATCTCGCCTCTCTGACCGCATCCACCCTGCTGCCTCGCGTCTGCGACGTCACCGACGCCGACTCGGTCGACTCGCTCGTCAGCAGCATCATCGCCGAATTCGGACGTCTCGATATCCTGGTCAACAACGCCGGCATCCACCGTCGCGTCGACCCGCTGGACTACGACCCGGCCGACATCGAAGCGATCCTCGATGTGAATTTCCGCGGCGCGTTTCAGGTTGCCGCACGAGTCGGCCGTGAGATGACCGCGGCCGGCCGCGGCAGCATCATCAACATCTCGGCCCTCGGAGGCGGCATCGCCGGTTTGGGCCGGGCCGGCTCGGCCTACTGCATGACCAAGGGAGCCCTGGTCGCCTTGACCCGCGAACTGGCCGCCGAATGGGGCGGATCGGGCGTCCGGGTCAACGCACTGGCACCCGGCTGGATCCGCACGCCGATGACCGCCGCCCTGCAGGACAACGAAAAACGGTCGGCCCTGGTCTTGTCCCGCATCCCACTGGGCCGCTGGGGCGAAGCGGCCGACGTCGCCGGTGCCGTCGCCTTCCTCGCCTCCGATGCCTCGGCCTACATCACCGGGCACACGATCCCCGTCGACGGTGGAGTCGCCAATGTCGTCTCGCTCGGCGAACCCTCCTGATGACAAAACGCCCCATACACCAAACGTCTCCAGCCACCATCCACGGCCAACCGATCCCGCCGGATCGCTACGGCACACTGACTCCCTTCGCAGGCGACCGGTTCCAACCCGACGAATTGGCCCAAAGCCTCCAAGAACACGGCTACCTCTATATACGCAACGCCCTGGACGTCGCTCTCGTCGACGCAGCCCGCTGCGAAATCTTCCGTCACCTGGCCCAGGTCGATGAAATCGCCGATCCGCCCGAAGCTGGCCTCGCCACCGGCCGCAGCCGACGACCCGACCCGGCCGAGGACGACGGTCTGTTCTGGCAAACCATCAGCGAAGGACCGTTCCTCAGACGAATCACACACGGCTTGGAACTCCAGACCATCCTCGACAACGCTATGGCTGAGCCCGTCCGAGCCTTCGACATGGTCTATCTCCGACCCACACCCGTCGGTCGAGCCACCTCGCTGCACTACGATTACCCCTTCTTCGCCGGATCCGCACAGCCAATGATCAACGCCTGGATCCCGATCGGACACGTCCCCGTCCAGGACGGACCACTGGTGATCGTCGAACACTCGAACCAATTCTCCGACCTCATCGAACCCCTCCTGGCCGTCGACTACAACGACGATCGCTCCAACGACGTCGTCCAGCAGGCTGCCTACGGGGGAGCCTCGGACATCGACCCCATCCGCCTGGTCACCGATCGAGACACGCGACTGTTGAGTGGCGATTTCCAGCCCGGAGACCTGCTGCTGCTCGACATGTTCACTCTGCACGGCTCGCTCGACAACGTCTCGCCACAGGGTCGAGTCCGACTCTCGTGCGATGTCCGCTTCCAACCTGCCGACCAGCCGGCCAACGACGATCGCTACTTCGGCGAATACCCCAAGGGGTCCAAGGGAGGCGGATACGCCGACATGCGGGCCGCAAAACCCCTGGCATGACACGCGACCGGACCGCCCAACAACCACAATCACCGCTTCACACTCCACTCTGGCCACTCTTTGCAGTCTAATAACCCGTATGAGCCAACCTGTTGCCACCCGCCGACACCTGCTGGAAATCGGTGGACTCTCGATGCTCGGCTTGGGCACCGGTGATCTGCTGCAACTTCGAAAAGCCTCGGCCGATCAGAAAAACCAACCCGCCCGCTCGTGCGTCTTCGTCTTCCTCTTCGGTGGCCCCAGCCAGATCGATCTCTGGGACATGAAGCCCGAAGCCCCGGTGGAAGTCCGAGGCGACTTCCGCTCGATCGCAACCAGCCAGCCAACCATCCGAATCTGTGAACACCTGCCACGACTCGCCCGGCAAATCGACAAGCTCTGCCTGATCAGATCGATGACTCATCGGATGAACGTACACGGCCCGGCCATGAGCGAACTCTATACCGGTCGGCCCTACCCGTTCCCGCCGATCACCGACCAGGCCCGGCCCGACGATTGGCCTTCGATGAGTTCCCTGGCAATGCGGTTCGGGCAGCCACAAGGCGGCCTGCCCTCCTCGATCGTGCTCCCCTGGTACCTCCAGTTTACCGGCCAGTCGCGGATGATCGCCGGCCAAAAAGCCGGCCGCATGGGACGCAGCCACGATGCCGTGCTCGTCGATGGCGACCCCAACACCGACGACTTCAGCGTCAAGGGCTTCCAATTGGCCGACGACGTCTCGACCAATCGACTCGAACAACGACGCACACTGCTCGAACAGTTCAACCGCCAGGGCCCCATCCCCACCAACCGCAACACTCGCGTTTCGGGACGATCTCGCGACACCGGCCGAGCCTTCGACTTCCTGCAACAACGCGCCGGCCGAGCCTTCAATCTTGATCGCGAACCCGCCACGCTCCGCGACGCCTACGGACGAACTCGGATCGGACAAAGCCTGCTGCTGACCCGCCGGCTCATCGAATGCGGTGTCCCTCTGGTGACCGTCAACTGGGTCGATCCGACAAAGATCTCAGGGACCAATACCTGCTGGGACACTCACCAGGACAACTTCCCCAAACTCAAGAACCTGCTCTGCCCGATGTTCGACCAGAGTTTCCCGACATTTCTGAACGACCTCGAACAACGAGGCCTGCTCGACACCACCCTGGTCGTCGCCGTCGGTGAATTTGGTCGCACTCCCAAGCTGGGCGAATTCACCCAAAGTAGCAACACCAAGGCCACCGGTCGCGACCATTGGCCGCATGCCTTCACCGCACTGCTGGCCGGTGGAGGCGTTCGAGGTGGACAGGTGTATGGATCGACCACGCGAAACGCCGGTCATGTCGACACCCGCCCCGTGACTCCCGCCGACCTCCACGCCACAATCTACCACCACTTGGGTATCGACACCCAGCAGACCTACCACGATGAGTTCCAAAACGTCGAACGCAGAATCTGCGAAGGTCGGCGTGTCCGAGACATCTAGCACCCAAACCGACTGTCAACTGGCAACTTCATCGACCTCGACACGGAATGCCCAGGACATGCCCGACACGACCGCGAACACGCTCAATCGCCGAAATCTCCTGAAATCGGCCGCCGCC
>Ga0302139_10000559_pt1 | contig 17759 bp, 9 predicted proteins | sample CBN3_331_MG_FD_203104 | JGI IMG/M metagenome (GOLD analysis project Ga0302139, IMG submission 203104) | Marine microbial communities from Western Arctic Ocean, Canada - CBN3_33.1 | ecosystem: Environmental > Aquatic > Marine > Oceanic | place: Canada: Western Arctic Ocean | collected 2017-09-15 | reverse complement strand
GGTTTCACTCGATATCCCGTCGCCAGCGTCAGGTAGCCACCGGCCGAACCACCCAAGACGGCGATCTTCGACGCGTCGACCTTCAAATGACCCTCGCGGTCGCGCAACCACTCGAAGGCGTCCTCGACGTCCTCGATGATCTTCTGCATGGGGGTTTCTGGAGCCAGCCGGTAGTCGATCGACGCCAGGGCGTAGCCGGCTGTGAGCAGGTCGTTCTTGACACGGCCACTGATGCCACCCCGGTGCCCGTTGATCAGGGCTCCGCCGTGGATCCAGACGGCCAGGCGGGGCTTCTTGTCAGTATCGGGACGGTGCAGGTCGAGCTTGATCGGCAGCCGTTTGACGGTCTTGTATGTGTGAGTCGTCACACTGATCTTCCCAGACGGTGCAGCCAGTGAAATCGAACCCGACACGGCGCTCGCCGTGGCGGCCAACAGGAACCCCCGCCGGTCAACAGCCAGCCTCTTCTCGACATTCATCATCGCCCCCAATCGATCGCAACCTACTTGACACCAATACAGTACAGGAACCGATCCGAACGCAGGTACAGCCGGTTGCCTGCCACCGCCGGACTCCCACTGAAATCGCTGGTGTCGGAAAGCCTGTTGTGACCGACTGCCGCTAACGACGTGCTGGCGTCAAAGACATGAGTGCCTCCAAAACGGCTGACCGCCACCAGCCGGTTGCCCAGCAACAGCATCGACGAATAGAACTGCCCGCCAATCCGCTTACGAGTCACCTCCTCACCCGTCTTCGCATCAACAACAAACCCGATGCCCCGGTCGTTGACCCAATAGAGATGACCCTTGTGGTAGACCGGTGACGAGACATACGAGCCTCCCGTCTTGGACCACAACCGGTGACTCTTGGTGACGTCGTCGCTGCCGCCCAACCGGATCGCCGCCCGCCCACCGGGTGACCGGCCACCGATCACGTACGCGATTCCCTCGTGGACCACCACGGTCGGTACCGCGTTGGTGTCGACCTCGGTCTCGGCATACCATTTCAAATCGCCGCTCATCGGATCCAAGCCCCATGTTTCGAATGTCACCGAAAGTACCAACTCATCGACACCCTTGGAGTTCTTGGCGATCACCGGAGTCGAATACGTACGATTGAGACTCGCGGCCTCGGTCTTCCACACCGGTTTGCCCGTCTTGGCATCAAAGGCCCGGATCGACTCGCTCTCGGCACCCGCTGTCACGATCAACAGGTTCTTGTAGAGAATCGGACTCGACGCCGACCCGAATCGCGACTTGCTCTCGGATCCGACATCCTGTCGCCACAACTGCTTGCCGTCGAGGTCGAAGACCAGCACGCCGGTGTTGCCCAACAGCAGGTAGACTCGCTGACCATCGCTGACGGGAGTGTGCGAGGCAAACCCGTGAGCGCCGCCAAAAGAAGGGATCGGCTTCTCGGGTGCCTGCGACGCGATGTCCTTCTTCCACAACAACTTGCCGGTGTTGCGGTCGGCACATACCAGGTGACGCTTCAGATTCTGCAGGTTGCCCGTCGCTGCCGAGTAACACGTCACCAGGACCTTGTCACCCACAACGATCGGACTCGAGAAACCCTTGCCAGGTAATGCCAACTTCCAGGCCAGGTTCTTCGTGTCGCTCCACTCCAACGGAACTCCCGCCTCGGCCGATATGCCGGTGGCACCGGCACCACGGAACTGGACCCAATCGGCGGCCGGCACCTGGCCACTTAGCGACAGCAACGCCATCAAGAAAACCGGGACGAGACGAATCATGAGCAAGCTCCATGTCGTGATGTCTTGGACCGTAAGTCACAACAACCCCGCAGTCCGGCCCTGGTTCCGCGGGAAAGCCAGGTCGCGTGTTAGAGCACAAACGGCTCGGGTGTCCGAATCGTAAACGCCTTGCGGATGTACTCCGGAACGTGCCAGTGAGCGACGAGCCCCAGTGGGAAATGGGCGGTGTCGCCAGGACCGAGATTGTGCACGGCACCACCTTCCTCGGTGATCGTCACCTCGCCCTCGAGCACGTGCACGAACTCGTCCCAGCCGAATTCCCAACGAAACTTCCCCGCCGTGCAACTCCACAAACCACTCGAAAGCAACTTGTCAGCCGATTGAACCAGCACTGTGCCGCGAGCCACCGGAGTGCCTTCCTCGATCCAGGACGGTTCGATCGGCATGTCGGGAAGTTCGTCCGAGTTGGCTGGAACCGATTGGATGGACAGGTCGGTCATGGGTGGTTGCCTCTGGAGATCGTGGGAGAAGATCGAGTCGCACTGTCATCCCGAGCGATCTCGTGCGGTCGTGGTACAAGTTCGGTCGAGATCTTCCTGGCTGCTTTCGAAAAGCGATGACGAGCGTCCACAACTACACCTTCTGTGCACCCGGTTGCCCGGATTCCACGACATAGGAATGCCGCGTCACCAACCGACCTCCCGGCTTCAGCACATCCTCGACAACCTGGAAATCGGTCGTCCACTGCCGGGGCGTCACCCGACACCGCACGTAGCCGCGTTCGGCGTTGTGCAGCTTGACCCAGGGATTCTCGGCGATCATCCCGTCGGTGTATTCAACCTTCTCGCTGCCATTGCCGCCGGAACTGATCGACGTGCAGATGAACTCGGTGCCGATCACAGTCTTGTCGTGCCGGTTGTAATCCAACGGCAGATCACAGACCCAGTTGGAGTGGATGTCGCCGGTCAGGACGACGGGGTTGGGCACCTTGAGATCGGCCAGGGCCTGCATCACACGCTGGCGACACACCTCGTACCCGGCCCACTTGTCCATCGTATACCCTTCGGCCGGACCCGGCAGCCGGTCGACTCGAGCCATCAGCACCTGCTGAGCCATCACGTTCCACTGGGCCTTGGACTCCAACCACGTGCGTCTGAGCCACGCCTCCTGTCGACCACCGAGGATGGTGGCGTTGGGGTTGAGCGCTTCGCCGACGAGAGGCTTCAGGCCGTTGCCGTTGGCCTGCGGCGTGCGGTGTTGACGTGTGTCGAGAATCGCAAAATCGGCCAGTCGGCCCCAGGGGACACGACGATACAGTTGCATGAATGGCCCGGTGGGGATCGACGTCCGTCGTAACGGCAGGTGCTCGTAATAGGCCTGGTAGGCATTGGCCCGCCGCTTCATGAACGACGACGCCGACACGCCTGGCTGCTCGGAATGGAACGTCGCGTAGTCGTTGTCGACCTCGTGATCGTCCCAGGTCACCAGCCAGGGACAGTGGGCATGAGCGGCCTGGAGGTGCGGGTCGGTCTGGTACTGGCCATATCGATTGCGGTAGTGCTCCAGCGTTGTGATCTCGGGACCGGTGTGCTTGCGCACCTTTCCGTCAATCCCGCCGTATTCGTAAATGTAGTCGCCGAGATGAACGACCAGGTCGAGTTCTTCTCGAGCCATGTGCCCCAAACCAGTGAACAAGCCCTGTTCGTAGTGCTGACAACTGGCGAAGGCGAAGTTGAGTTGTCCAGGCATGTGCAGGTTTGGCGGAGTCGTCCGTGCCCGACCGACTTGACTCGTTGCATCACCAGAGGTGAACCGGTACCAGTACCAGCGATCCGGTTTCAGGCCGTGCAGTTCAACGTGGACGCTGTGTCCCAACTGAGGAGTGGCCACGGCGATGCCACGTCGCAAGACCTTCTTCATTGCCCGGTCAGTGGCAATCTCGAACCGCACCTCCACATTCTCGGCCGGCATGCCACCACCAGCAGTCGGCTTGGGAGCCAACCGGGTCTGGATGACGAAACCGTCGGGTGCGGGGTCGCCACTGCTGATACCCAGAGAAAACGGGTCGGAGGAAAACGTGGGCCGTCGCTGCACCACGCCGTAGACCTGGCTGCCCAACACGGGCAATGCCGCGATCGTGGCGGCCGACACAAGAAACTCGCGACGATGAAGATCCGATTCCGCAAACGTCCGACGGCGCATGACACTCTCCAACAGGCAGGCTCACAATTCGGTTCGATCATCCTGTCCAGCCGTGTGACACCAGGCTGGACAAACCTGGCCAGCCTTCGCTCGATGATCCACGAGCGGACTTTCCATCACCGCCCGGCTATCATGCAGAGTCTCACACATCAGGTGCTCGACACAAGTAACTCAACTAACTCAACACCAGATCTTCCTGGAGACTCGTCCGATGAAAACCTCTCTGACCCTTTGCACTCTCACCCTGCTGCTGGCATCCGGGTTCCTTGGGGCCGACGACAAACAACCCGCACCGAGTCTCAAGAAGGCGTTCATCAACGGCGAGGGTGCCGGCTGGAAAACGCTCACCCTCGCCGACTTCGAACACGTCAACGGCGCCAAGGACACCTGGAGCGAAAAGGACGGGACGATCTACTGCACCGGGCGACCGGTTGGAGTCACCCGGTCCAGGAAGCAGTACAAGAACTTCGAACTGGTCGCCGAGTGGCGACATATGAAGCCCGCCGGAAACTCGGGCATCTTTCTCTGGGCTCCAGAAGCCTCATTCACAGGACTCAAGCCCGGCCAGCTGCCCCGAGGCGGCATCGAGGTGCAGATTCTGGATCTGGCGTACGAGACAAACTACGAGAAGAAGAACGGCAAGAAGTCCGACTGGTTCACCAGCCACGGCGACGTGTTTCCCGTGGGCACCAGCAAGATGAAGCCGTTCGCGCCGGTGTCGAAGAACGGTCGCCGGAGTTTTCCGAGCAAGCGACTGACCCTGGGCGTCGGGCAGTGGAATCACTACTACGTTCGAGGCATCAACGGCGAAGTGCGGTTGTGGGTCAACGGCGAAGAAGTCTCGGGCGGAGCCGATTGCCGGCCGGCCGAAGGATTCATGGCACTGGAAAGCGAAGGCTTGCCGGTCGAGTTCCGCAACCTGCGGATCCGGGAATTGCCGTAAGGCAAACCTCAACTCGCTCTTCAAGCCGACGTGCTGTACTGAGTACCGGCCCCGGACTTCTTCGCATCACTGCGATTCGCGACGATCTCTTCCTGCAACTTCTTCGGCACACGACGGTAGCAGTCCAACTCCATCGTGAACGTCGCCTGGCCTTGCGAGAGACTTCTAAGATCGGTGGCGTAGCCGAACGTTTCGGCCAACGGCACTTGAGCCTGGATCGTCACGGCCTCGCCGTTCATGTCCGTCGAAACGATCATGCCACGTCGGCTGTTCAGGTCGCCGGAAATCGATCCCTGGTGCTCTCGAATGCACTCGATCTCGATGTTCATGATCGGCTCGAGCAGTACCGGCTTCATCTTGCGGAAGTACTCTCGGAAACAGGCCGCTGCAGCCGTTTGAAATGCCTTGTCGCTGCTGTCGACCTCGTGGTACGAGCCGTCATTGAGTTCGACTCGAACTCCGATCACCGGATAGCGTGCCACAGGCCCCTTTTCCAGGCAGCCTCGGAATCCCTTTTCGACCGACGGAATGTACTGCCGAGGAATTCGGCCACCGACGATGTTGTCTTCAAACTCGAAGGGATCGTCATCAGTCCCGTCGAAAATCTCGAGCCGACCGACGATATGAGCAAACTGCCCAGACCCGCCCGTCTGCTTCTTGTGACGGTAATTGAAATCGGCGGCTCGGGTTGGAGCTTCGCGGTAGGCCACCTGAGGCGGCCCCGACTCGACCACCACCTTGTACTCGCGACGGATCCGCTCGAGATACACCTCCAAGTGTAACTCGCCCATCCCCTTGATCACCACCTCGTTGGTCTCCGGATCGGTCGCCACCCGGAACGTCGGATCCTCACGCCGGAACCTCTGCAAAGCCTGGACCATGCGGTCCTCGTCCTTGCGATCCTTGGGACGAACGGCGACGCCGATGACCGGCTCGGGCACAAACATCCCCTCCAACGTGCAGTAGTCAGGCTGTGACGTGTAGGTGTCGCCGCTGAACGATTCGATTCCCATCACCGCTATGATGTCACCCGCCTCGGCCTGCTCAACCTCCTCACGCTTCTCCGCATGCATCCGGTAAATGCGGCTGAATCGCTCCTTGCGACCGCTCCGCTGATTGTAATACACCCCGCTTTGCTCAAGCGTTCCCTGGTAGATCCGCATGAATGTCAACTGGCCGAATGCGTCGTCGACGATCTTGAAGGCCATCGCGACCATCGGAGCCGACGGGTCGGCCTGCAACGTGATCGTCTCCTCGACCACCTCTGCCGATTCGTCCTCGCTTTCGTCCTCGCTTTCGTCCTCGACTGCATCCTTCGCCTTCGTCTTCGTCTTCGTCTTCGCCGCCGCTGCGGAATATGCGATCGTCTCACAATCCAGCGGTGACGGCAGGTATCCGACAACGGCGTCCAGTAACGGCTGGACACCCTTGTTATGGTAGGCAGAACCCAGGAAGACCGGAGCAATCTCAAGGTCGATGGTCGCACGACGGACCACCCGGTGGATCAACTCAACGCTCACGGGCTCGTCGCTCAGACACACTTCCATCAACTCGTCGTCGTACATCGCAAGACTCTCGAGCATCTCCTCTCGAGCCGACTCGGCCTCGGCCTGCATCGACTCGGGAATCGCTTCAACTCGCAGCACTTCGCCGTTCTCGCCATCGAAGTACACCGCCTTCATCGTGATCAGATTGATGATGCCTTCGAAATCTTCACCCAGCCCGACCGGCAACTGCATCAACACCGTTTCCACGCCCAGCTTGGCGCGGACCTGAGAACACGCCTCGATCGGATCGGCTCCGGTGCGGTCGAGCTTGTTGATGAAGATCAATCGCGGCACGCCGTATCGCTTGATCTGACGATCGACGGTCAGCGATTGAGACTGCACGCCACCGACTCCGCACAGGACCAACACCGCTCCGTCCAACACCCTCAGACTCCGCTCCACCTCAACCGTGAAATCGACGTGACCGGGAGTGTCGATCAGGTTGATGCTGTGATCGCCCCAGTCGACTCGTGTCGCCGCACTGGTAATCGTGATTCCGCGTTCCTGCTCGAGATCCATGTGATCCATCGTGGCACCACCCCCACCATGAACCTCCTCCATCCGGTGCAATCGACCTGAGTAGAACAGGATCCGCTCGCTGAGCGTGGTCTTGCCCGAATCGATGTGGGCCGAAATGCCAATGTTTCGCAGCAGGTTAAGACTCATCGTGTCACTCTGATTTCTGGTTTTGGCCGGCTGGTGCCCGGCTGGTGTCTGTTGTCGACGGTGGTTTGTAAACAGTACTGGAAGGCGGTCTTGGTGTGGCTCGCAGTGGAAACTGCCGCGAACGGAAACCTGAACCCTTCCGGGCACTTCAGGAGACCTCAACACCGCAGAGGCTGGTATGCCTCGTGAGTGCGGTGGAGGTCAGGACACGATGGCGTGTCGCGGCCTCAGCGGAAAAAGAGTCATCATGGGCAGTCAACCAATGGAAAAACCCGGATCAACATCGGTCTGTCTCGGCTCTCGGCCGCGCCAGGGATGAGAGAAATCCGTGTAGAGTTGAGTTCAATGACGCATCTGTTACCAGCAGACACCACTTTGGACTCGGGACCAACTGGCTAAATATAGGAAAAACGAAGGCCCGAGGGAAGGGGGGAAAACTGGAAATTCCGATCTTTCGAGCAGATGCAGTGCCGCGAGACAGAATATGGCGACTGAACCCCAAACCTCCAGACCAATCCACTATGATCACTCAAAGCAACTTCTATTGTCCCGCCCTCGACAAGGACCACCCGGATGACCGCCATCCGCACCACCCTCGCCGTTCTTCTCGGCACACTGCTCACCTCGTCCACACCCGCCGCCGACAAGCCGGCCGACCAACGCAAGGGATTGGACTTCTTCGAATCGAAGATCCGCCCCGTACTGGTCCGGCACTGCTACAAGTGCCACTCGGCCAAGGCCGCCTCGACCAAAATGCTCAAAGGCGGACTCCAGGTCGACACCCGCGATGGGCTCCGCAAGGGAGGCGAAACGGGGCCGGCGGTCGTGCCGGGACAGCCCACCAAGAGCCTGCTCGTCGCCGCACTCAAGCACGACGGCTTAGAAATGCCGCCGAAGGCCAAGTTGCCCGCAGCGATCATCGCCGACTTCGAGAAATGGATCCGACTCGGAGCCCCCGATCCGCGAGACGGGAAGACGGTGGCCACTCAATCGATCGACATCGAAGCAGGGAAAACTCACTGGTCGTTTCGCCCTTTGACCGATGCACAACCGCCCCAGGTCGCCGACGGAGACACGGTTCGCAACGACATCGATCGCTTCATCCACGTCCTCCAGAAAGCCAAGAGCATCACACCCAACCCCCGGGCGGCGCCGGCGATGCTGTTGAGACGATTGCACTTCGACCTGGTGGGGCTGCCGCCGAGTGTGGACGAGCAAACAAAATTCTTGGCCCGTGCCGAGACGGACTTCGAAGCGGCGTGGGTCGCTGAGGTCGATCGACTGCTTGCCAGTCAGCACTATGGCGAACGCTGGGGCCGACACTGGCTGGACCTCGTGCGGTTTGCTGAAAGCAACGGCTATGCGTTCGACAAGGATCGAGCCAACGCCTACCAGTACCGTGACTTCGTCATCCGGGCCCTGAACCAGGATATGCCCTACGACCGGTTCGTCCGACTACAGATCGCCGGTGACCTGATCGCCAAGACCTCAGCCAAGACCGATCCGCAGGCCCGCACCGCACTCGATGCCGTCGCCGCCACCGGCTTCCTCGTCGCCGGCCCCTTCACCACTCAACAAACACAAAAGGAACGCGAACGCAGCCGCTACGAACAACTCGACGACCTCGTCCACACGCTCGGTACCAGCCTGCTGGGACTCACCGTCGGCTGTGCCCGATGCCACAGCCACAAGTACGATCCACTACCACAGAGCGATTACTACCGCTTTGTCAGCTGTTTCAAGGAGGTCGGGTTCGGAAACACGAACTTGAACCTCGAACCTGAAGCCTTCCAGGCCGCCACCGCCAAGTACTCGACCGCCCTGAAGCCGCTGTCCAACGCCCTGTCGGCCTGGGAGAAACACCAGCTGCCCGGCCGGTTTGCCGACTACCTGACCCGTCGCCCCGCCGAGCCACCCAGCCCGACTCTCGGACACTGGCACCACGTCGGTCCGTTCCCCGCCACCGACTTCAATTCGGCCTACAACACCGCCGCCGGCCCCGAAACGGCTGCCGACAAGCGAGTCAACCTGGAGCAGGTCTTCGGCGACACACCGATCGGCTGGCAGGTCCAGCCCACCTGGACCGACGCCAAGGTCCACAACACGCTGACCGGAGACAATTCGGCCAACTACCTGGTCCGCACCATCGAGTCTCCCTCGGCACTCCCCGTCGAATTCGCTTTCGGAGCCGACGATGCGATCAAGGCCTTTCTCAACGGCAAACTAATACTCAACAAGAAGACCTCCGGAGCGGTCAAAGCCGACCAGCACAAGCTCAAGGTCACGCTCGACGCCGGTCGCAACGAATTGCTGATCAAGATCGTCAACGCCAGCGGCCCCTCGGGCTTCTCCTTCCGGCTCAGCGGGGGCGACGTCCCCAAGCCGGTCGTCGCGGCCTGGAACGTCCCTGAAACAAAATGGAACCCCAAGCAGCGGACCGCCATCCGCAACTGGTACCGCACAACCGACCCCGATTGGATCACGCTCAACGACTTCGCCGCCACTCACAAGAAAACCGAACCCAAGCCAAAACTGACCCCGGTCTACGCCGCCAAGGTCAAGGGCACCAGTTATCAGTTCGGCGGCGACACCTTCAAGGTCTACTTCCTGGCACGCGGCAACGCCGACAACAAACAGGGCGAAGCCACCGCTGGATTCCTCAGGGTGCTGATCCAAGCCAAGGCCGACAGCCAACACTGGCTCAATCGTTCAGACAATCCCGCAGCGACGGACCAGTCGCCCGTGAAGCCGCGGGTCGCAGCGGCCAACTGGTTGACCGACGTCAAGAACGGAGCTGGTCACTTGCTGGCTCGAGTGATCGTCAACCGCATCTGGCAGTACCACTTCGGACGCGGACTGGTCACCACTCCCAGCGACTTCGGCACGCGAGGCGACCGGCCCACTCACCCCGAACTTCTCGAATGGCTAGCCGGCGAATTCATCCGAGGTGGCTGGAAGCTGAAACCGATCCACCGGCTGATCCTGGCCAGCCACACCTGGATGCAGGCCAACGGCCGATCGGCCGACGCCGAAACAATCGACCCGAACAACCGGCTGTGGTGGCGCCGGGGAGCGAAACGGCTCGAGGCCGAATTGATCCGCGATTCGCTACTGGACGTCAGCGGACGCTTGAAACGGATCCCACTGTACGGCAAAGGATCACTCGACCAGAAATCCAACCGACGCAGTATCTACCTGACAGTCAAACGAGGCCAACTGACCCCGATCCTGCAACTCTTCGATGCCCCCGATGCGATGCAGGGAGTGGGCAGACGAAACGAAAGTACCGTGGCTCCCCAGGCTCTCGCCATGCTCAATTCCCCCTTCATCCGTGAACTCGCAAACAGCTTCGCCAAACGAGTCCGACCCGATACGAAGACGTCACCCAAACAGGCCGTGATCCTGGCCTATCGCCTCGCACTGGCACGGACTCCCGATTCGAGTGAACTCGAAGGCATACTCGACTTCATCCAAAGACAAACCGATTCCCGCAAAGACCAATCCAACGCCCAAGAGCTGGCCATTCGAGATTTCTGCCAACTGCTGTTCTGCAGCAACGAGTTCGTCTACGTCGACTAGGGACTGCCCACACACACACACCTGCCAAGCCCAACAGGACACCCGCAATGAACCACCAACTCGGGTCCCACATCGCATCCCGTCGCCACTTTCTCGAGTCGGCCGGCATGGGTTTTGGCTCAGTCGCCCTGGCCGGCCTGCTGCATTCCGAAGGTCTGCTCGGTAGCGAATCGTCAACCAACCCGCTGTCTCCGACTCAGTCGCACTTCCCGCCAAGTGCCAAGTCAGTCATCTGGCTCTTCCAGACCGGCAGCCCGTCTCAGGTCGACACCTTCGACTACAAGCCCGAGCTGCAAAAGCGAAACGGTCAGTCCCTGGCCGGAGCCGACCCCAAGACCGGGTTCTTCACCACCAGCGGCAAGTGTCTGAAGTCGCCGTTCCGCTTCAACCAGCACGGCGAAAGTGGTGCATGGATTTCGGAGATCTTCCCGAACATCTCACGGCACGCCGACGACATCGCCTTCATCTACTCGTGCTTCTCACGCTCAAACAACCACACCCCCGCCATTCTCGAACTCAACTCCGGCTTCATCCGCCAGGGGTTCCCCAGCCTGGGCAGCTGGCTGACGTATGGATTGGGCAGCGAAAACACCAACCTTCCGGCCTACGTCGTGATGCACGGCAAGAAGCCACGTGGCGGCGACCCGGTCTGGAGTTCGGGGTTCCTGCCCAGTGTCTACCAGGCCACAGCCCTGGATCCTCGACAACCCAAGCCGATCGCCAACCTGCAGCGGTCCGGCGAATTGACCGATCCTCAGCAACGCAGCCTGCTCGACGCGCTTCGAGCCGCCAACAACAAGCACGCCAGCACGCGACCGTTTGATCGAGATCTGAGTGCGAGGCTCGAATCGTTCGAGTTGGCGTACCGGATGCAGGTGGCGGCGCCCGAAGCGTTTGATGTCGCCCGCGAGACCAAGCAAACCCAGGAGGCCTACGGACTCAACCGTAAAGAATCGCAGGACTACGGCCGGCAGTGCCTGATCGCTCGGCGTTTGATCGAACGAGGTGTCCGGTTTGTGCAGGTCTTTGCCGACGTGGCCAAGACGCCCGGAGGCGGAGTCAACGACGTTCCCTGGGATGCTCATTCCGACATCAGTGCCAACCACGGCATGTGTGCCCGCTCGGTTGACCAACCGACCGGAGCGTTGCTGGATGACCTGAAGCAGCGAGGCCTCCTTGATGACACGCTGATCATCTACGGAGGCGAGTTCGGGCGGACCTCCGATTCACAGGGGGCCAAGGGCCGCGACCACAACCCCAACGCCTTCACCACATGGATGGCTGGTGGCGGCATCAAGGGTGGCACTCAGTACGGAGCCAGCGACGCGTTTGGCTACAAGGCAGTCGAGAACCGGGTCAACTCCCACGACCTGCACGCAACGATCCTGAAACTGATGGGCTTCGACCACAAGAAACTGACCTACCGGTTCAACGGTCGAGACTTCCGGCTGACAGATGTTGCCGGTGATGTGATCGAGGAGCTGATCGCCTAGCTCACCCCCCAACTGCTCACCCCAGCAGCTCTCGCACCACGCGACCATGCACATCAGTCAACCGCATGTCGCGGCTCGAAAAGCGATACGTCAGCCGCTCGTGATCCATCCCCATCAAGTGCAGCATCGTCGCGTGCAGGTCGTACACCTCGACCTTGTCCTGGACGGCATGGTAACCAAACTCGTCGGTCGCTCCGTGCACGTACCCCGCCCGTGAACCGCCTCCGGCCATCCAGATCGTGAACCCGAACGGGTTGTGGTCCCGGCCGTTATTGCCCTGGGCAAACGGCGTCCGCCCGAACTCACCGCACCACACGACCAGCGTCTCGTCGAGCAGCCCGCGCTGCTTGAGGTCCCGGAGCAGGCCGGCCACCGGGCGGTCGATTGCCCGGGCGTTCTTGGTGTGACCATCGACCAGCCCACCGTGCTGGTCCCAGCGGTCACCGTTGCCACCCGTGCAGGTCAACTCGATGAACCGCACGCCCCGTTCGACCATTCGCCGTGCCACCAGGCACAACCGGCCGTACTTGCGGGTGTTGGCAAACGAATCGTCCAGGCCATACAGAGACTGGGTGGCCTTGGACTCGTCGGCGAGATCCATCAGGTCCGGCACCGCCATCTGCATCCGGGCCGCCAGTTCGTAGTTGGCAATCGCACTCTCGACCTGGTCCACCCGGCCGAGCCGTCCCAGCAGGTTCTTGTCGAGCCGTTTCATCAGCGCCAGCTTGGCTGACTGCAGGTCCGGCTTGGCCTCGCCGGGAGTGATGTTGGCCACGGGGCTGTTGCCCGGTTGGAACACCGAGCCCTGGAAGGCCGCCGGCAGGAAACCGCTGCCGAAGCAATCGAGCCCCCCGGAGGGAATCAGGCCGCCGTTGAGCACCACGTAGGCAGGCAGGTCCTGGCACTCGCTGCCCAACCCGTAAGCCACCCAGGCCCCGTGAGCCGGACGGCCCTGTAGCCCGGTGCCGGTGTGCAGGAAGAAGTTGGCGTTGGTGTGCTCGGAAAACGGAGCGACCATCGAGCGAACCACGCACAGGTCATCGGCACAATGCTCGCCGATCGTCGGGAACAACGCGCTGACGGGCAGTCCCGTCTCGCCATACCGCTTGAACGACCACGGCGACTTCAGGACCTTGCCGATGTTGTTGAACTGGGTCGGCTCGACCTTGAGCACCCGATGAGGATCCTGGCCGTTATATTTCGCCAGCGCCGGCTTCGGATCGAAAGTGTCGACCTGAGACGGACCGCCGTCCATGTACAGGAAAATTACCCGCTTGGCTTTGGGCCGGTAATGAGTCAGCCGGGTCGCCAGTACATTCGAATCCGATGCCGCAAACGCTTCGGGTACCGACTCGCCCGGCAATTGGCCTCCCAACAACACCGCCGCCGCCACGCCGCCAAACCCCTGGGCAGCCTGCGAGAGCATTTCACGCCGACTGGTCGGGCGAGGCAGACTGTGTCCACACGGACGACTCGGGTGACTGGGGTGCATCGGTTCGGATTCCGTCGGGAGCTGTCAGCACTTCGTCAGTTGATGAATAGAAACTCTTTGGCATTGAACATCACGTGGCACAGGTCGCCCCAGGCTCGCACATCCGTCGAGCCCTGTTCATCCTTCAGACCATAACGTCGCCCCTGTTCGACCAGAAACCCGCTCGCCAAAGACAACTCGTCGTCGCTCGGCCGACGCCCCAACGACTCGCGGTACATCAGTTCGATCCGAGAGTGGGTATCGAGTTCCTTTCGAGCCAACAGCCGCCGAGCCCACAGCTTGGCCTGCGATACGACGAATGGATCGTTCATCAGGATCAGCGCCTGGGCGGGGACATTCGAGCGTGTCCGGCGTCCCACCGTGGAAAACGGCTGCGGTGTGTCAAAGGCCAGCATCATCGACGAAAGAAAGTTGCGGCGGACTCCGATGTAGATCGTCCGTCGCCCGTTCCCGTCCATCGGTCCGCTCTTGGGACGGCCTCGTCCAATCATGTGTCCCGACAGGTACACCGGGACGCTCTTTCCCAGGTAGCCTCGGTCCAGACGCCCCGCAACACTCAGCATCGCGTCCCGGATCGCTTCGCCCGGCAGTCGTTTCACTCGCATGCTGTGCAACCACTTGTTCGTCGGATCGGCCGCCACAGACTCGGCCGCCGGACGACTCGACATGCGGTACGTCCGCGAAAGCACCAGCCGGCGGATCGTTGACTTGATCGACCAGCGTTCCTGTCGAAAACGGTCGGCCAGCCAGTCCAGCAGCTCCGGATGCGACGGTTCCTGGCCCTGCACACCAAAGTTGTCGACCGTCGGCACCAGGCCTCGACCGAACAGGTGATGCCAGATTCGGTTGACCACCACGCGACGGACCAACGGATTGCGTCCTTCGATCAGTGCCACCGCCAGCGACAAACGCCCGCTGCCCGGATCTGACGACTTGACCCGACGTCCTCCCAAGGCCTCGAGCATCCGACGCGGGACCACCTCGGCCCGCTTGCCAGGGTTGCCGCGGATGAACAGGTTCTGGTCCACCGACGACCCGTCCCACATGGCGATGGCCAACCGCGACGACTTGCGGATCCCCCCCACCAAACGCTTCTCGTTGGCGATCGCCGGAGTTGCCACCGCCGCCAATCGCTGACGGCTCGATTCGGAATTGGCCACCAGAAGTGCCAGGTGATCGACGACCCATTCGAGCACGACGGCCTGCGAATTGGCTCGGTCGACAGTCGGCCGGATCGACCAGGCCAATGCCGACTCGAACACCCGGGCCGACGCCCGAGCCGTGAGCTCCAGTGTCCCGGTCTTCGCGGCCGACAGTTCTGTCGCCAACGCCGCGACTCCGTCGGCCGCAAATGGGTTCCCCGGCGACTGGTCACCTTCGGCCACAAGGAACAACTGCAACGGCTTGTCGCCGGAGGTCGAAAACTCGATGTGGATCCGGCGGCCGGCAAACGCCGACAGGTCGTGGCGGATCCATCGAGGACGGGCACCAGGATCGGCGACGGCTTTCCACGACAGCACCGTCTGGCCGTGCAACGGACCGTGCAGCAGCCGATGCGAGTTGACCGACGCAAAGGCGTGGCCACCACCGGCGACCAGGTACCAGAGTGTACCGGTCTTCAAGGCGAACGTCGGCGTGCGGATACTCCGCCCGGCACGCACCCAGCTCCCCAACCGGCCGTTCTCGTTCTCGCTGGACTTGTCGACAACCAGGCCGGAAAACGCAGGGTCCCAGGCGGCCGAAGCTCGCGTGAAAACTCGGCCAAAGGGATCGGTCGCATCGCGGCCCAATGTGAAATCGCCCGGCTCGACCGGACCCAGCCGGAACGCTGGCCCGTCGGCCCGCCAATTGCGACCCGTCAGCCGACCGAAATCGACCAGCAGACGCGACGTCTTCAGCGAACCAGCAGCCGCGAATTGGAGGTCCGACCATTGTCGACGGATGCCTTCCAGGGTGCTCGATAGCAACTTGTCGGGCACCTCGCCCTCGACTTCGCACAACAGTGACCAGGCATGCAACGGATCCGACGGCATCTTCCTGGCCGCCACCAGGTGAGCCACCACACGCTCGAGCCGCTCGACGCCCAACTTCCGGGCGTCGGCCGCGGCGACCAATGCAGCCCCGTTGGTCGTGAGCTTCTTGGAAATGACGTCTCGTGCCGAAAGCAGATAGGCCGGCAGGTCGACGATGCCGGGACGAACAATGTCCGACAGCGCCAAGTAAAGACTCTTGCGAGCCGCGTGACGGACCAAGGCCAACCGGCGAGCCACGTCGCGGTTGTGCTCGATCGTCTCGTAACGCACCAGGCGGAATCCGCTGCTCTTGAGAAAACCGGCGAGCGCGTAGTAGTCCTTCTGTGAAATCGCATCGAACTTGTGGTCGTGACACCGTGCACAACTGACAGTGAGCCCCAGGAACGTCTTGCTGAAGACGTCGATCATGTTGTCGTGCCGGTCGGCTTCGTCCTGCCGCAGGTCGACCGGCGAATGGCACCATTCACCCAGGTGCCAGAATCCAGTCGCCAGGATCGATTCGTTGTAGCCTCGCTCGGGATGACGTCTTGGCCGAGGCAGCAGGTCGCCGGCGACATGCTCGACCAGAAACATGTCGTAGGACACATCGTTGTTGAACGCTCGGATGACGTAGTCGCGGTATTCCCAGGCGTTGGGCGTCACGTAATCCGACTCGTGACCTCGCGACTCGGCAAACCGGACCAGGTCGAGCCAGTGCCTGGCCCAGTGCTCGCCGTATCGGGTGCCGGCCAGCAACCGGTCGACAACCGTCTCGTGAGCCGTATCGGATCGGTCGCCGAGAAACGTGTCGATTTCTGACGGCGTCGGCGGCATGCCGGTCAGGTCGTAGGTCACCCGTCGCAGCCACGTCAGGCGGTCGGCAACCGGTGCCGGAGTCAGTTCCTTGTCCAGCAGCCCGGCAAGCACGAATCGATCGACCGGCAATCGGCTCCATCGGGACAAGGCGGCTGGTGTCCCCTTGGGCAACGCGGGCGGCGTGACCGTCGCCACGGGTCGCCAGGCCCAGTGAGCCTTGCGGCGGGCGGGCAGGTCGAAAGTCGCTGTCGGATCCACCGGGTCGTCGCCGCTTTCGGGCCAGGCCGCTCCGGCACGAACCCAATCGACAAGAGCCTGGATCTCATCGGCCGGCAACTTGCCCGACGGAGGCATCTTGTAGTCGCCGTCATAACGAACCGCCTGCACCAACAGGCTCTTGTCGGGATCGCCCGGAAGCAAAGCCGGCCCCGTGTCGCCTCCGCTGAGAGCCTGGCCGCGGGTGTCGAGCCGCAGGCCAGCCTTCAATGGCTTGGCCTGCCTGCTGTGACACGAATGGCAGCGGCGAACCAACAGGGGTCGGATCACCTTCTCGAAGTGCTCGAGTTGAGCCGAAGTCGGTTTCCTGGCAGTGTTGTCAGCTGCCGCCAGAATTCCAGGCGCCACGAGAAGGACGGACAGCAGACGTGCGATGCGTTTCATGCCGTGTCTATCATAGAGTATGCCGATCGAGTGGCGACATGGTGGTCCAGCCATTCGTGTTGATCCCAACGACACAGATCGCAAGAATCTATCTATGCCCACAGCTCCGAACATCGATGCCACCAAGACCCACGTCGTCAAGGAACTCAAGCACGGCAACCCGCTGATCTCGTGCCGCTTCGACCCCACCGGCCGCTACGTCTTCTACGGAGCCCAGGACTACCAGGTCTGGCGTTGGGACACGAAAGAGAACAAGAAGATCGCCCTGGACGGGACCGACTCGTGGGTCCGCGGCATCGCCTTCTCGCAAGACGGTTCGCAGACAATCACCGCCGGGTACGACGGGCGACTGGTCTGGTGGGAAACCGCCGCAACCACCCCCAAACCACTGCGGACTCTCGACGCGCATCACGGCTGGGTCCGAGCCATCGCCGTCAGCCCCGACGGCAAACTGCTGGCCAGCGTCGGCAACGACAAGCTGGTCAAGATCTGGAACACCGCCGATGGGTCGGCCGTTCGGTCCATGTCCGGCCACGAACATCATGTCTACAACGTCGCCTTTCACCCCGACGGCAGCCGACTGGTCACCGGTGACCTGAAATGTCACCTCTTCGAATGGGACACCGCCACCGGCA
>Ga0302139_10000536_pt1 | contig 18060 bp, 17 predicted proteins | sample CBN3_331_MG_FD_203104 | JGI IMG/M metagenome (GOLD analysis project Ga0302139, IMG submission 203104) | Marine microbial communities from Western Arctic Ocean, Canada - CBN3_33.1 | ecosystem: Environmental > Aquatic > Marine > Oceanic | place: Canada: Western Arctic Ocean | collected 2017-09-15 | reverse complement strand
CATATCCTTTCCGAATTACGCAGATCCGAGTGATCCTCTCATTTCCACTGGTACAACGGGAGGGGGTAAGGTCACAGTCGAGATTGCTGCTACGATTGGGGACGTGCTTGACTTCACGACGACCGAGGTGTCCCGCTGGAGTTCGATTGTTGTCGAGGACGAGGTGATCGAGCAGATGCCAGGGGGAGTGGGGAACCGGTTTTGGTGCGTGACCGAGGAGCATGGGAAGCGGATGGAGTTTTAAGGACTGGTCACCGTCAATGATCGACCGAAGGCTCATGCCGTGCAATTGACCGGCAAGTGCTTCGACATCGAGGCGGCGTACAGTTTCGAGGAGTGCTCAGGTGGCCGGACTCGGTTGACTCAGAATTCCAGCATCACCGGCAAGGGCGTCTTCCAGGTGTTGCTGTGGGTGATGAGTCTGTTGCCGAGCAAGGCGGCGTGCGAGGCGTCGGCGAAGGAACTGGGCCGGTTGGCGGCGACGATGGAATCGGTTGAGTGGAGGATTAGCGATGAGGCATGATCAGCAGGCGGGCGATCCGACTCTGATCCTGGTGTTTGGGATCCTGGGGCTGGTGATGTGCCAGCTGTTTGGAATCGCGGCCTGGGTCATGGGCAACAACTACATCCGCCGGTGTCGCGAGTTGGGTATTGAACCCGAGGGTTCTGCCGTGGCCGGACGGGTCTGTGGTATCATTTCCGGCGTGATGCTGATCCTGGGTCTCTTGGCCACGTGTGTCTATTTCGGGGTCGTGTTCTTGTTCATCGGAGCCGCGGCGGCTGGTGCCTGAGGTCAGGGTAGCGGCGGAGAGTGGGCACGTGGTGACTGGAACGAAGACATCCAGCCGAGAGTCCGTTTCCGCCCCACCCAAACGGCGTGGGAAGTTGAAGCGAGCCATCCTGTTCGGCGTGATGACACTTGCCTTGCTGGAACTGGTCGCGTCGCTGCTTTATCAGCAGAGCGTGGTGTACCCCGGCGCGGTCTGGTACTGGGAACACACCGGAGGCGGGCCGACGATGGAGTTTGATGCGATTCGGGGGTACCGGTTGACCGAGAACTCGCGTCGGATGGTCTGCATGGGGACGAACGGAAAATTCGAGGCGAAGGAGTACGAACTGGACGGTGTCGTGTTTGCTGTGTTTCGTGGAGATCTTCACCGCGGCTTCACCATGGCCGATGATCGGAACTTTTTTCATGCTCCGGGAGGCTACACCTGTATGGCCGTGGGACGAGTCCCGATCGAAGAGACTCGGCTGCCAACAACTCTTGAAGAAGCTCGTCCTTATTTTTCGCCGGTGTTCGACGCTCCCATCGTTAACACCGATGTGCTCGATCAGATTCTCAGGCAACGACCAAGAACTCAACGGGCACTGCAACCGGTGTTGAGTCGATTGTGCTGGCACGGCATCAAGCGAATCTTGGGCACGACGGAACTGGGTATGGCCAACGAAGTCACCGACTCGCCGAAGTTCCCGCCGGAAATTCGGCGACGGCTGAAGGTCATCAGGAACTACCTGCAGGCTAGAAAGCTGCCGGCCCTGGTGATTGCTGTCCCATCGAAGGATCGCCTGCTGGATCGATTGTCGGCGTCGGATGAGGGGAAGGCGTTTGCCGAGTTTGTTGGAGCCGAGTTTGTCGACGGAGCCGAGGCGTTCGACGGGCTGTCGGCGAGTGATGTCCGAGATCATTGGCTGCGATACGATGGTCACTGGGCCCAGTCCGGCTCGGACCGCTTCGCCCGGCACGTCTCCGAGATCATCGCCGACTGGGCCGATCGCCATGAACGATCGCCATCATTGGGGTTGTCCAGTTTGGCGTTTTCGTTATGATGTTGATGTTGATGTTGAGGATCAACCTCAATATCTGGGGCACTGCCGGTTGGATCGGGCGACCGATTCCTGGTCCGGCTGTGTGACGAAGCGATGACAAGGAGGTGAAGTTGTGTTGGTGTTGTCGAGGAAGACGTCGGAGCGGATCACGATCGGAAGGGATGTGGTGGTGACCGTGCTGAGGACGGATCGCGGAACGGTGAAGTTGGGGATCGATGCGCCGCCGGAGGTGCGAGTGGTGCGAGGCGAACTGGAGGTGCGGGACGAGCCTGAGATGTTGGCGGACGTGATCGAGCGGTTGGACCTGATGGGGACGACGGGTCACTAGTGGAAGGCGTGTCGGACCTGGTTGGCGGTTGGCGGTTGGCGGTTGGGGGTTGGGGGTTGATGCCGAGCGAAACGCAGATTGGTCGGTTGATTGGCGACCTGCGAGTCGACCGCCGGTTGACTCAGCGGAAGCTTGCCGAGTTGGCCGGGACCAACCACACGTATCTGTCGAAGATTGAAAACGGTCGGCTGGGGACTTTACCCAGTGCGGCCATGCTGATTGCGTTGGCTGATGTGTTGGAGGTCGACCGCGACTGGTTACTGACCCGGTGTGGTCGGCCTCCTGAAGGCTTGGCCGAAGCGATCGACGCCGATCCGGATTTTTTCCAACGCCTAGCCCGTCGTGTGCCTCAAGAGGAACAGGCCGACTCGCGTTCGGTTCGTCGATTGCGATTGTTAGGTGATGTGCCGGCGGGGGTACCGGTCGAGGCGATCGAGGGGTATGACGAGTTCGATTTGGCCGAGCGGTTTGCTCCGGATGGACATTTCCTGTTGCGAGTGCGTGGCGAATCGATGATCGAGGCGGGGATTCGGGACGGTGATCTGGCGATTGTGCGAAGTCAGCCGGAGTGTGAGAACGGGGTGGTGGCGGTCGTGTTGGTGGACGGAGCCGAGGCGACGTTAAAAACCGTGCACCGGGATCGCAAGACGGTGAGACTGGTGCCAGCCAACAGCGAGATGGAGCCGATCGAGGTGTCTGCCAAGCGGGTGGAAGTGCGGGGTGTCGTGGTGGGAATCGTCAGGCTGGGGCTGTAGAACTGGTTGCAGCCACGATTTTCCGCACCGGATCGACTCTTCGTAAAGGACACCTGCAGATGCCGATCGACCCGAAACTGCAACGGACCATCATGGGCCGGTTTGCCACCGGGGTGACGGTGGTCACGATGAAGGCGGGCGAGACGTTGTGGGGGATGACGGCTAACGCCGTCACCAGCCTGTCGCTCGATCCGTCGCTGGTGCTCGTCTGTGTCGACAAGACGACTCAGACACACCAGTACCTGAAGCAGGCCGGAGCGTTTGCGATGAACATCCTGGCCGAGGACCAGCAGGAATTGTCCAACCGGTTTGCGACTCCGGGGCCCAAGGAGTTTTCGGATCTGGACTTTGTCGACGGCGAGACCGGGTCGCCGGTCCTGGGCGGGACACTCGGGTATGTCGACTGCCGGCTCAGGGAAGTGCTCGCCGGTGGCGACCACGACATCTTCATCGGCGAGATCGTCGACGGCGAGGATCGGGTTGGCGAGGATGGCGTGGGGCGACCGTTGCTCTACTTTGGCGGCTACCAGAAACTGTCGTAGCGGGGTTTCCCCCTTTGTGACCCTGGTGGGATGGGGGGTATAAACAAACGGTGGAAGCTGTGGGGAGTTCGTGCCCGGAGCCTTCGAGAGTTTCGGGCGAATGCAAAAGACACAGGCAACGGATCAGGAGAGACAACAATGACGGGTTGGACCAAGGTGCTGCTGGCGACGTGTGGCCTGGGAATGTTGGTGACGATGGCCGCCTGGCCACTGGCGGCTCAGGAGGGTGAACGCGAGCGGGAGGTGCGTGAGCAGAAGCGTTCGGAGGATCGCGAAGCGGCTGAACGGGTCGAAGAGCGAGAAGGCCGTGAACGGGGCGGTGCCGAGCGGCGTGAGCGTGCCGAGGCGGAAGAGCGGGAGCGTGGCGGGGATCGCGAACGAGCCGGTCGGGAGCGAGACGGTCGGGAGCGAGAAGGTCGAGGACGTCGGATCAGTGACGGGCAGCGGGTTGAGAATGCCGTTGGCGAGTTGCGAAAGCGTCTTGAGCAACTGAAGGCTCAGGGCCGCGAACTGGCCAACACCGACAAGGAGGATGCCAAGCATGAGGTTGCTCGAGCGATCGAGCAGACTCAAGAGCGGATCGAAGGATTGATTCGAGGCTTTCGAGCCCGGCAAGCCGAGCGTGAGGGGCGTGAGGGTGAGGGGCGTCGGCCAAGTCGGGAGCGTGAGCGTGAACATGAGCGTGAGCGGCCGGGTGAGCGGGAGCGGTTCGAGATGGTGGCTCGTGCGGCCGAGTTGCTTGAAGAGGCCGGGTTGGCTGACCTGTCTCACGCTGTTCGCCAGCAACTCGAGAGGATGCATCGGCGAGGTGATGGCGAGAGGCGTGAGGGCCGGGAGCATCAAGAGCGTGAGCGGGCCGAGGGGCGGCCGGTGACGTTGGGGCATCTGAGAGAAATGCGCGAGTTCATCGGGAAGTTACACGAGCGGGTTGAGGACCTGTCGAACCGCGTTGAGGAGTTGGAGGGTGTGCTTGAGGAAGCTGAGGAGCGGGAGCGAGAGGGGGGTGAGGAACCTGAGGGGGACAGTCCCTAAGGGGGGGGCAAGTCCCGGGTTGAGGGATCAGAAGTCGCCGATCTGGTCGTCGCCCCACCGGGTACCGAGGGCGCGATAGGTTGGGAGATGGATCGAGTGGTTGATGGCACGGACGTGGCCGTCCATGAAGAGTGCGTTGACTGAATCGGCGTGGAAGCTGCGGGCCGTGACGGCTGCTCGGACAAACGTCCCGCAACTTTTGTCTTCGCGGCATGACGTGTAGTCGATGTCGTATTCGCGGCCGCCCGAGGTGAAGGGGACGACCGTGTTGGGTGTGTAGGTGGTCGTGAAGCCTGACTGGTGGATTCGCCCGTCGACCCATTCGGTGTGGCCGGTGTTCATTTTGAAGCTGCCGCCGAGGCTGCCGATCTGGGCGGGGTCGGCCGGTGGCACGGCAGGGGCTGTGCCACCGTCACGGAGATAGGGTGTGAAGGTCTTGGCTTCGGAAAAGGACAACGTCGTGCTGGTGCCGTCGATGAAGTCGCGAGGCTTCAGGCGGCTGTTGGGGTAGAAGGCTCCGTCGCCGCCGAGGTTGCGACCCGGATCGTAGACCTGCCAGGTGCCTCCGTTGAAGACGTAGTTCAAAGGGTAGTACTCGGCCTGGCCGTTGGAGCCAACCCGGCCCATGTCGTTGGTTTCACTGGGGCAGAGGTAGGTGTGGATGCGGTGCGTCTTGACTGCCAACTGGCCACCGTACGACTGGCTGAAATCGATCAGGTTCTGCAGGTTCTCCTGCTCGAGGAACGGCAGCAGCCTGGCCTGAACGGACCATTCGCCGCCACCGGTGTTCGTTCCTCCAGAGTTCGCATCCGTGCAGAAACTCATCGGGTAGTACTTGAACGTCATCTGGTAGTTGGCCAGTGCGAGGCCGATCTGTTTGAGATGGTTCTTGCACTGAGTCCGCCGGGCGGCTTCGCGAGCGGCTTGCACGGCTGGCAGCAGCAGAGCGACCAGGATCGCGATGATCGCGATGACGACGAGCAATTCGATGAGCGTGAAGCCCGGCTTACGATGCCGTTGCTTGACGAGGGGATCGTTGACCAGCGTTCCCATTCCTCTACTTTCCGCACACTTACGGCTAAACGTCTGCGATATTGAGATTCAGTCTCAATAAAGGGTATGTGTGAGGTGTGGAGTTGTCAAGAGAGGGGAGGGGGGAGGTTGCTGGTTCTTGGTTGGGGTTCTTCCGCAGCCGGTCAGCGGCCGATTCGGGCGATGATGGCTTTCTGGAGAGCCTGTTCCAGTGCGGTGTCTCGACCGAGCGTGATCCAGCCTGGTGGCGTGGAGTTTCCGAGCACGACATCGAGGTCACGTTGCACGGGTCGACTTTCGGGATAGGAGGCGACACCCGCAGCGTGCCGTATCGGGCCGTGCGGGTCTTCGCGTTCCTTGATCACCTGGACGGCCACCACCACACCGTGTTCTGCGGCAGTCAGCGTCACGACGGCTCGACGTCGGATCGGTTGCAGCGAACTTTCGATTCGGTCGGCCAGCGTGACCGAGTCGAAGTGCCAGGGTTCGAGCAGTCCGGATCCGGTCAGGTAGTTGGTTTCGATCGTGCCGGCGAGTTGGTTTTCGTTTTTGATCGAAAAGTGAAACGCGTGCAGTGCTTCGACGCTTCCTTCCCACATCTGCTCGGTCAACGGTCCGGGGACCACCACCGCTCCCACCTCAGCCCCGGCAGCCCCCACAGCCTGATTGCTCGCAGGGGGCGGCATCATGGCGCAGCCTGCTGAGAAGCCGCAGCTTGCGACGAGCAGTACAAGCGTGAGTGTGGCTGAAAAGGGGTTCACGAGGCGAGTGTCCGGAGTGAGAGGCGTGGCGCGCGGTAGTGTCAGCAAACCGGTGGAAGGGGGCAAGACCAGATCGCCGAGCGGGCGAACTGGTGACGGGATGTGTTATCAAAGGGCGGAAAGCGGTCTGTTGTGCCGCTTCCCCGTTGGGCGGTCGAGATGTACATTACGGATTCGAGGCCGTCCCCTTCACCAGATCCGGACCGAGCACCATGTCGCATTTCCCCGACATTGAAACGATTGTCTACGAGGGCCCTGGCAGCCGGAACGCTTTGGCTTTCCGGCATTACAACGCCGAGGAGGTCGTTGAGGGGAAAACGATGCGCGAGCATCTGCGGTTCAGTGTCTGTTACTGGCACACGTTCCGTGCCACCGGTGCTGATCCCTTCGGTTCGCCGACTTTGGAGCGTCCTTGGGACGACGGCAGCGAGTCGGTCGAGAACGCGATCGGGCGTGTCGAGGTGGCCTTCGAGTTCATCGAAAAGCTGGGTGCACCCTACTACTGTTTCCACGACCGTGACGTGTCTCCCGAGGGATCGTCATTGTCCGAGGCCAACGACAATCTGGATCGGGTCGCCGACGCCCTGTGGGACGCTCAGCAACGCACCGGCATCCAGTTGCTCTGGGGCACCGCCAATCTGTTCAGTCATCCTCGGTACCTGCACGGAGCGGCTACCAGTTGCAACGCCGACGTGTTTGCCTACGCGGCGGCTCAGGTCAAGAAGTGCATCGAGGTGACTCACCGGCTCGGCGGCAAGAACTACGTCTTCTGGGGCGGTCGCGAGGGGTACATGAACCTGTTCAACACTGACATGAAGCGTGAGTTGGATCACCTGGGTCGGTTCATGCACATGGCGGTCGAGCATGCCGATGCGATCGGTTTCGACGGCATGTTTCTGTTTGAACCCAAACCGAAGGAGCCGACCAAGCACCAGTACGACTTTGACGCGGCGGCGTGTCTGAACTTCATCCGTGCCTACGGACTCGAGGATCGGGTGAAGCTGAACATCGAAACCAACCATGCCACCTTGGCCGGTCACACGATGATGCACGAGTTGACCTACGCATCGCACCAGGGCTTTCTGGGCAGCATCGACGCCAACACGGGCGACCTGTTACTGGGTTGGGACACCGATCAGTTCCCGACCGACATCTACCTGACGACGCGTTGCATGCTGGTGATCCTGGCCCAGGGCGGGTTGGCTCCGGGCGGAGTCAACTTTGATGCGAAGGTGCGGCGTGAGAGTTTCGAGCCGGTCGACTTGTTTCATGCTCACATCGGGGGCATGGACGCGTTCGCTCGTGGGTTGAAGATCGCCGCGGCGATTCGCCAGGACGGCGTGCTTTCGGACTTTGTTGCCAACCGATACCGGAGTTACGACGGGGGGATTGGAGCGGGTATCGAGTTGGGTGAGGCGAGTTTCGCTTCGCTGGAGACCTACATGCTGGAAAAGGGCAACTCGGACGCCAACGAGAGTGGTCGGCAGGAGATGTTGGAGAACATCATCAACGACTTTATCTAGAGCTTGACCTTTGGGACTGGCTCGCCGCCGCAGGCGGGTGGCTGTCCCGGGGTGTGTGGTGTTGGGAAATAGCGGAAAGACCTGAGATTCCGACGAACGTTGGTCTTGGTTACGCGGTTATCAGGTAGTCCGAAAGGACAAACTCCGCGTCCTGCGGTGCCAGCGGAATGTTCCCCGCCATTTTTTCGTTGAGCACCGTCAGGGCAGCGGACTCTCACTCGGATCGAACCAACACGACCAGCCGGAAAATCTCTCCCGCGGCGGGCTTCGCGGGTCATCCACTGCGGGCCGCAGAGGGAGCCTCACCGATGAGCCAAGCTGCAAGCACTTCAGTGGCCGGTTCGTCCGGAATCGACGATCTCGAGCCGACGTCCGCGTCGGTTGTCCAACCGGATGACAGGTTGGATCGTTCGGTGATCCAGTCTCGTTGGCAGCACTCGCCGCGGATCGACGTTCATCACGAGCGTGGTTACCCGATTTTGGACTTGGGTTCCAAGGAGATCTGGGACGGTTCGGACTTGTGTCTACTCCGCGACACGCTGGTCGACTTGTGTCATGTCAGGTCGTGCGGAGCTGGTGGCGGAGTGGTTTGCCGGGTAGTGGGGATCGAGATGAAGTCGGTCAAGGGGATCCCGACGGGTTTCTTTGGGATGCTTCACGATCTGCACGTCGACCTGGCCGTCACCGTCCATCTCTTTTCTCCTCAGCCAAACGTCTGTGCGATGTTGTGGTTTCGGACGTTTTGCGAGTCGGACGGAACGGGTGGATTTCTGATGTTGCGGGATCCGAAGCCGAACGTCGTACCGGGTGCTCATCATTTCTGGGCGAGTTTGCGTGGCGACGACTTTGTCGAGGCGTCGCTGCCGGAGTTCTGTGCCGGTGGTTTGGAGTCGTCGCCGGGTCGGATTTAAGCCGATCGCGTCGAGTTCTCGAACCGTTGAGCAAGTGCCTCGCTTGCGAACCAAGCGGCCGACTTAGATAATGGCCTCTCCGAATCGAAAACCTGCACCGAGGCCAGATACATCACGATGGACAGTGCCAAGCTAAGTTTAGGGGGGCAGGAGTACGAGTTACCTGTCGTTTTGGGGACCGAGGGTGAGCGGGGCGTCGACATCAGTCGTTTCCGCGGTGAGTCCGGAGCGGTCACTCTCGATCCAGGTTACGGCAACACGGGCAGTTGCCAGAGCGGTATTTGCTTCATCAACGGTGAGGAAGGGATCCTGCGTTACCGCGGGTATCCGATCGAGCAGTTGGCCGAGCAGGCATCGTTTGCCGAGGTCAGTTACCTGTTGATTTACGGTGAGTTGCCGTCGGTGGCGCAGTTGCAGGAGTTCAGCGACGGGTTGACCTACCACAGCATGATCCACGAGGACATGAAGAAGTTCTTCGAGGGTTACCCAGCGTCTGCTCATCCGATGGCGGTGTTGTCGTCGATGATTTCCTCCTTGGCGACGTATTACCCCGAGTCGGAGGGGAACGGCGACGATGATTTGAACATCATCCGCATCCTGGCCAAGTCGAAGACGATGGCGGCCTGGTCGTACAAGAAGTCGATCGGTCAGCCGTTGGTGTATCCTCAGAACCGGCTCTCTTACTGTGCCGATTTCCTGAACATGATGTTTTCGGTACCGACCGAGGAGTACGAGGTTCCGAAGGTGGTCGAGGAAGCATTGAACGTGTTGTTCATTCTGCACGCCGATCACGAGCAGAACTGCAGCACGTCGACGGTGCGGATGGTGGCCAGCAGCCAAGCGAACATCTTCGCGTCGCTGTCGGCCGGCGTCGGTGCACTCTGGGGTCCACTGCATGGTGGAGCCAACCAGAAGGTACTCGAGATGCTCGAGATGATCCGTCAGGACGGATCGGACTACAAGAAGTACGTCGACATGGCCAAGGACAAGGACAACGATTTCCGGATGATGGGTTTTGGCCACCGGGTGTACAAGAATTTCGATCCGCGGGCGACGATTTTGCGAAAGGCGTGCGACGAGGTTTTGGAGCAACTGGGGATCGACGATCCGCTGCTGAACATTGCCAAGCAGTTGGAGGACGTGGCGTTGAACGACGAGTACTTTGTCGAGCGCAAGTTGTACCCGAACGTCGATTTCTACAGTGGCGTGTTGTACCGTGCGATGGGGATCCCGACGGACATGTTCACGGTGATGTTTGCCTTGGGCCGTCTGCCTGGCTGGATCGCACATTTCAAGGAACTGCGAGGCGACCCGACGAGCCGAATCAACCGTCCGCGTCAGATCTACACCGGTGCAACGGCTCGCGACTACACGCCAGTCGCCGAGCGTTAGCGGTCCCAGGGACTGGCTTCCCGCCCCTGGCGGGTGCCTGTCCCACGCCCACACCCCCGGCCAAGGGGCTCTCGATCGCACTCTGCCCGATCAGCTTGCAGGCGGTTTCCGGTTCTCCTAGAGTGGCATTTCTCCGAAGGGCAGGTAGCTCAGTTGGTAGAGCACAGGATTGAAAATCCTGGTGTCGGCGGTTCAATTCCGCCCCTGCCCACTTCGCTCTGACTCGCACCGTGCCGCAACCCGTGGCACGGTGCGAGTTTGTCATTTCCGGGCCTCGAGGCGTCCCGAGCGTCTGCGACGGGATGCGGCCCGATGCGGTGCTCTACTGCTGCGCGCAGCGGATTGAATGCTGCGGCCATCTCGAAGAGGTCATCTGTGACTGAGAGATAATGCCGTTCAGACACCTGCATCGAGTGTCCCAGCCACCGCCCTAGTACAGGCGATTCTCGTACGCGTCATTGATCGACTCGTCCAACTCCTCGGCTGTCTGGTCGGTGTCTGTCTGTTCGACGAGCATCGTCCCAAACGACGGCAGATCGTCCCGGGAAATTCGGTACGTCTCCTCCCACAGGCCTCCCCGCTTGACCGCCTTGCCGCATTGCAGGCAGGCCTTCTCGACAGTGACCAGCAAACCGGTAGGCGGAACCTGGCAGTTGATCGCGCACGCATCAAGTCGAGGGTCATCCTGGATCACCGTCGCCGATCCCGTCACACGCAACGTCTCCAGGACTCCCGGCACCAGGAACAACAGGGCCAAACGTGACCGTTCCGTCACGTTGGTCATGCTGTCCAGGCGGTTGTTGCCCCGCCTGTCGGGCAACAGAAGTGTTGAAGGATCAAGGACAACAACCCCACCGGGGGGATCACCGCGGGGAGACACGTCCAGGGAACCGTCATCGTTCAGCGTGGCAATGCAATAAAACGAAGACCGGGCTATCATCGCCCGGCAGTGTTCGTCGAGTGTCTCCATGAACTTCTGCTGCGACAGCAACGACGGGTCCGTATAGAACTCTCGCAACTCGTCAACAGTCTTGACCCGGTTACCTGGTTGGTTACTCATCTTCGCATTGTCCTTCTTGCAGCGGTTTCCAGTCGCCGTTGCATGCCTTCAGCAACTGCTCGTCACGCCCTCATCGTACCGAGAGTCGTCTCGCCTCGCTCATGACACGCATTCTTGCCTGGCTACTGCTGGCCGCATCTCCCCTGTCTGTCGTTGCTGGTCCCCCAGCGACCCGGCCCCGGATCGGGTTCCCTCGTCCGCGACGCAAAGTGATCGTCTACGGCTGGGAGTTGAACTTCCGCGAAATGGCCGATTTGCGGCGAAACTCCGCGGTGATGCAACGGCAACCATTTGATGGCATCATCTTCAGCCTGTTCCACAAGGGGAAAGGCCGTGACGAGGCGTTCATCCATTCGGCCCGTCTCACCGACGCCCAGATGGCTCCCGCGAGCAAGGAACTCTCGGCCATCCGCTGGACCACTTTCACCGACAACTTTCTGATGGTCAAAGCGGGCGAGAGATTCCTCGACAACGGCGATCCCGGCCGCATGGACTGGTTCGACGATCGGCAGTGGGCGACGATCTGCCACAACATCGGCGTGATGACCCGGGTCGCCGTCGCCGCCCGCTGCGTTGGGCTGGGGTTCGACCCCGAACCGTACCATTCCTCGGTCTGGAACTACGACCAGGCCGGCAGCCGCAAACCGCAACCGCGTCGCGACACGAAGACATTCGACGAGTACGTCGCGATGGTGCGACGACGAGGTGGCCAGTACATGCAGGCCATCCAAACGGAAATGCCTCGCGTGCGGATCTTCAACCTCTACCAGGCCATCCGGATTCCTCCCAGTGAGTTGGCCGAGACGATCTACTCGCTCTATCCGGCGTTCATCAACGGCCTGCTGGATGTCGCCGGCCCCGAGGTGAAACTCATCGACGGCAACGAGTACGGTTTCAGCCTGCTCACCCGTGGCGACTATACAAACGCCTACGTCAACGTGAAGGAACGTAAACTGGCGTTGATCGATCCCGCGAACCGCGACACCTACCGTCGCCAGGTCCAGGTCTCGGTCCCCATCTACCTCGACGACATCTTTGGCAGCCACAACAACCGTCGCTTGGTCGGGACCTACCTGGATCCCGGGGACAAACAGAAACTCTTCGAGCACAAGCTGTTCCACGCCCTGGATGCCGTCGACGAGTACGTCTGGATCTACGGCGAGCGACCCGCGTGGTTCAGCAGTGCCCCTCGCGTGCCGCGTTGGGCAACACAAAGCGTCAAGACGGTCAGGCAACGGGTCGATCGACTGAGACTCGAGGCTCGCCCGAAGAACACCCAACTGATCAAGCGAGTCCGCGAACGGATCGCGGTCCGTGACAAGGAACTGGCCGGTTTGAATGCGACCCAACGGATAACACCACGTCTCCCGGCCCAGCAGGCTACGATCCCACGACTGGCCGACGGTGTGTCCGCACCCACGATCGACGGAACACTCGATGACCCCGCCTGGAAACAGGCCACCCTGCTCAGGAACTTTCATCCGTTGCTGTACTTCATCCGTGATCAACGCGCGGTCGACACCACGTGCCGGGTCACTTGGGATGAGCGTTTCCTGTATCTCGGCTTCGAATGCCAAGAACCCCGGCTCGCCGAACTGGTCCAATCGGCCACCGATCGGCAACGCAACCGGAACACGCTGGTGATGTCGAAATCGGCAGCCGCCCAGTCATTCGTCCGCATCGATGTCCCACTGGAAGGCCCATCCGTCCGCATGACCCGCAAGCCGGGCACCGGAGGCTGGGCCACTGACAAGACCGTCGGACGCCAACTCTCGAAAGGCCACCGGATTTCCGAAAAAATGTGGACGGCCGAGTGGCGGGTGCCGTGGTCGGTACTTGGTGGCGCTCCCAAGCCCGGAGACACCCGACACGCCACGGTCACCCGCGTCCGCAGCCCCTGGGCCGAACACGACAGCTGGGCCCCCCAGATCGACCCCAACCTGATCGATGACAAGCTGTTGGGAACGTGGATCTTCGGCTCGCCCTAGACCGCCGGCCGTCGGACGTGTTGGCGTAACTGGTTTGGTGATGGTCGGTTAGCGACGAATCAGAAGCCGATGACACACCGATTGAAAATCCTGGTGTCGGCGGTTCAATTCCGCCCCTGCCCACTCCGCTCTGACTCGCATCGTGTCGCAACCCGTGGCATGGTGCGAGTTGCGCATTTAAGGGTCTGGAGGCGTCCTGAGCAGTTGCGACGGGATGCGGCCCGGTGCCGTGCCCTACTGCTGCGCTTTCTGGCCGCAACACCCTGGGGAACGAGGTGTTTGCCACACCCCCGATCTGTGGCAGCCGCGTTTATGCCCGCGTGGGGCACCTGTCTGCGGGAACTCGCCGGGAGGTGCTTTACTGCATCGGTGACAAGACGACCGCGTCGCGTCGTTAGTCGGTTTCCGTCGGTGGTGGGAACAGCGGGACCGATAGGAAACACTGGAATTCGTTGACGAAATCGACGGCGATGCAGGCGTGGACCCGTCCCTGCTTGTCATCGAAGACCACTCGATCGCCCACCGGATACAGGGGCTGATGCCACGTGCCGGGGTGCAGGTTGATTCCGGCTCGACCGTCACAATAGTAGGCCCGAAAGTCAGCGGGAGTCACGTCGTCTCCCGGCGGTGCCAGCAGGGCCACGAAGGCGTTTCCGTCGTGTGGAAAGAAGACCTGCCCTCCATCGGGGTGGTAGTTGGCTTCACTGACGAGAACACGCGAGGAGTTTTCGGGTTCGGCCGCTTCGGAGGCCATTGCGGGGTCGCCGAACCAGCCGGTGACGTAATACCCATCCACGGCGTGGTTGCGGCCCAGTACCAACTGGCCAGAGCGATACACCTCGAATTCTCCGGTGGTCACCCCGCCCTCGTTGCCAGTCCCTGCCACCACCGGCCGCCATCCCGGCTGGGGCCACGTCTCGATCTGGACCTCGGCCCCTGCGAACGAATCCTCCAGCGTGGCCAGGCCGGCCAGTGTTTCTTTCGTGGCTTGGACCAGCGGCACTTCGAACACAGAAATGCCGGGTTCGTTGATCGAAGGGATGCGATCAACCGGTGATGTCAGCGAGGGGGTGCGTGAATCCATGACCTGATCTCCTGTAGCCTGTCTATTCCAACAAAGAATCTGGTTTGATGATGGTCGGTTAGCGCCGAATCCGGGGCCGATGACACACCGATTGAAAATCCTGGTGTCGGCGGTTCGATTCCGCCCCTGCCCACTTGATGGCCGACGAACCCGGTGTCCGATCAGGAGGCCGGGTTCGTGGTGTCTTGGTCGGCCTGTTCAGCGTTGGGGTTGAAGATTCGGGTGGCTGGCAGGAATTCGCCGGCGGGGTTGTCGGAGGGGTCCTGGAGTTGGAACTCGGCTTCGACTTCGTCGATCCAGTGCCGGATCTCTGCCTCGTACTCACTGGTCACTCCGGCCTGTACCAACTCGCGTTGGAACTCGGCCACTCCGCCCGAATCCAGTTCGGCCTCCTCGGCCGACGGAAACCGGCTGAGTGGATCGGGATCAACCAAGCCGTGCAACAGTCTGAGCAACGGTTCGGTCACCGCAAACTCCTCGATCGGCAACGTCCCCGGCAACCAGTCGAACGCCGATCGCTTGGCTTCGAGCATTTCCTTGAAGTTCATTCCCGCGAACGGCTGCTCGCCGGACAACATTTCGATCAGCATGTAACCGGTACTCGCCAAGTCCGACGCCGGCGTTCCCGGTTTGCCTTCGAGCACTTCCGGCGCGGCATAGATCGGAGTGCACGGCTGCATTGCCGGGCGGTCTTCGAGTTCAAACGCTGCACCGATGTCGATGATCTTGACGTTGCCGCTTCGCTTGAGCATCACGTTGGAGGGCTTGATGTCGTTGTGGACAATCCCATGCCGGTGCATTGCCGCGAGTGCCGAGAGACATTCGCGGATCACCGACGCCGCCGTACCCGGCCGCAATCGTGGTTGCTGAGGACCCTGGGTGATGACCACCTGGTTGATCGACTGCCAACGTCGGTCGGTCACCTGCTCGCGGACATGTCCGTAGGCGTCGGGAGTCAACAGGCGGCGCAGGTCGTAACCGTCGATCCACTCCATCTCGAGCACATAGACCCCGTTGTCCGAGATCACGTTCTGGATGTCGACCAGGTGGTCCTGTTGGATGCGGGCCACTTTGGATGCCACCGTAGCCAGGCGGGCCATTTCGGCCAAGTATTCCGATTGCGACTGGAATCGGTCGGGCGAAAAGACCTTCAGCGCGACCGGGATCGTGAACCCGTCGACTCCACGTCGTTCGCTGAGATAGACGACGCCCTGGCCGCCGATCCCCAGGCATTCGAGAAACGGACGCGAGGCGTCCCAACCCACCACTCCGCCGCCAACCAGCGACCGGTAGTGTTTGCCCAGTTCGTCCAGGCTGTCTTCGGATCCCTTTGCCTCGGTCGTCATCTCTCTCGCCAACTCAACCCGCCCGCCCTGTACCACCACTCGTTTAATGGATGCACCACAGTCTCTCAAGAGCAGCGGCCGAGAGGACTGGCTGCGTGTCGGCTGGAGACTTTCGGGATGACAGGAGGCCAAGCCTGCGACTGGTGTTCAGCCGACCTGGTTTCTGAGCGATTCGAGCAATCCGACGGCGGCACCGATATCGGCCTTCTGTCTCTCGCGGTCGTTGGCGATTTCTCGTTCGATGGTCAGAGGGCCGTTGTAGCCGACTGTTTCGAGCACTTTGAGGTAGGTCATCATGCCGACGTCGCCTTCGCCGAGTGGCACTTCGGCACCCCAGTCGGTACCACGTCCTGCGACGGGTGCGTAGGTGGCGTCCTTGCAGTGGACGCTGCGGACCAGGTGACCGACCTTCAGCAGGGCGTCGATCGGGTGGTCGGTACCGTAGAGGATCAGGTTGGCCGGGTCGAAGTTGATGAACAGGTTGTCGCGCTCGACATCTGCAATGAAATCGAGCAGGTGTTCGGCCGATTCCTGGCCGGTCTCGAGATTCAACTGCTGGTCGTTGGCGGCGACGTGATCGAGCAGTTCGCGAGTGACAGCGATCAGGCTGGTGTAACTGTCGCAACTGCGATCTTCGGGGACGAATCCGATGTGCAGTGCGACGGTGTCACAGCCCAGCAGCGTGGTGAAGTCGCTGATCTCCTTCATTTCCTGCACACGAGCGGCTCGGGTTTCTTCGGGCACCAGCCCCACCGTGGCGGCCGTCGTGGCAATGTCGTCGTAGCTTTCGCCTTCGAATCCACCAAACACGGCTGTCACGGTGATGCCCGAATCGGCACAGCGACCAAGAAACTGGGTAGCCGCTTCCGCGTTACGGGTGTTCGGGTGAGGGGCATGGATCTGCACACTGGGGACGCCGAGTTCGGCGGCGACGTCCAGGTGGACGCCGAGACCCGCATCGATCGACGCGAAGACTCCGATCGGCCACTTCGACTGAGACGACTCGGAACCGGTGGGACTCGTGACATTCATCTGAAACACTCCGCACAGGATTGGTCGTGTTGTGTTTTGTTTGGCTCTGGTTCACTTCTGTATCTGGCTAGCCATGATAGCACCGCTGCCGGTTGGCTTGCCACCAGGCCTCATTTGCCGATGCAGAACTTCGAGAACACCTGGTCGAGTATGTCTTCGGTGTAGACGGTGCCCATGACCGAGCCGAGTTGATCGAGTGCTTCGCGAATCTCGACAGCCACCAGCAACTCGTCCTCGACCTCGGCCGCCGCGACCAATCGACTTTCGGTCCGTTCGAGTGCCTGCGAGGTCCGTGCTGCCGTGGATCCGACGACCGAAGACGGGCCGGTCGGGTCGACGCTGAGACGATTGACCAGGGCATCGCGGAGTTGAGACATCCCGTCGCCGGTGGTTGATGAGACGGCCAGTTCGGCGTCATCGAGCAGCTCGTTGTGGTCGGCCGTGGTGGCGAGATCCGAGCGGCAGAAGAGCACGAACATGGGTGTACCCTGGGCCTGGACTTCGAGTCGAGCTCGCCGATCGTTGAGCAGGTGGGTGCTTGGAGGGGTGTCTGCTGGGGGGGTCGAGAGGCACCAGAGGACGAGTTGTGCGTGTTGGAGTTGTTCGAGTCGTTGTTGTCGAGCGAGTTGGTTGATCGAGGCTGTGGGTTGGGCTGCGGTGTGGGCTGCGGTGTGGGCTGCGGTGTGGGCTGCGGTGGGTTCCCAGCCGGCGGTATCGAGCAGTTGGACATCGAGTCCATCGAGGGTCACGTTGGCGGTGACGACATCTCGGGTGGTTCCGGCTTTCGGCGAGGTGATGGCGGATTCGTTTTGGGTGAGTGAATTGAGGAGTGTACTTTTTCCGGCGTTGGGCAGTCCGGCGATGACGACCTGGTTTTGGCTAGGCGAGGTCATACGGGTGCGGGACTGGTGTTGGATTGAGGTGAGTGAGTGGATGAGTTGTTTGAGTCGTTGTTGTCTTTGGGGTCTTGAGACGAACTGGATGTCTTCATCGGCGAAGTCGAGTCCGGCTTCGAGGTCGGCGAGCAGGAGGACGAGTTGTTGTCGGAGTTGAGTGAGCGGTTCGGAGAGTCCTCCGGCGAGTTGTCGCAGCGCGATTGTCAGCCCGGCCGAGTCTTCGGCTTCGATGACACCGAGCACGGCTTCGGCCTGGACCAGGTCGATCCTGCCGGCGAGGAAGGCTCGCAGAGTGAATTCACCCCGGCGGGCTGCTCGGACGAGTGTCGTCTTGTGGTCGAGCAGTTCAGCGAGCAGTTGTTGGAGGACGGGTTCTGAGCCGACCGTGTGGATTTCGGCCGAGGGCTGTCCGGTGTAGCTGGCGGTGTTGGGCCAGAGGTGCAGGTCGACGGGCAGGTTGGCGGGTGGGGAACTGCCGGATCGCGGGTTGTTGCCGATTGGCCACGAGCCGGTGTATCGGCGGGCGGTGCTGGTATCGAGTGTTACGG
>Ga0302139_10000535_pt1 | contig 18072 bp, 15 predicted proteins | sample CBN3_331_MG_FD_203104 | JGI IMG/M metagenome (GOLD analysis project Ga0302139, IMG submission 203104) | Marine microbial communities from Western Arctic Ocean, Canada - CBN3_33.1 | ecosystem: Environmental > Aquatic > Marine > Oceanic | place: Canada: Western Arctic Ocean | collected 2017-09-15 | reverse complement strand
GAATGCCAAGACGATGTTGCCGGCCTGCTTTTGGCCGTTGACGGTCTTTCCCAATCTGCAGACGAAGTTGAGCCTGCACCCGATCTACGTGCGCGCATCATGGCATCCGCATCGGCTGCACCGCAAACCGCGATGCTTGGCAGCGGTTCAAAACAAGATTCAAAACAACCTAGGCGCGCCCCTTGGTGGCGGAGGCCCGTCCTCTGGCCGCTACCGGTTGCTGCAGTCATCACTGTTCTTGCGATTGCGCTGGCTGTAGTGTCAGTCTGGGGATCCCAGACCGATGACGATCTTTCATCTGCGCAGCGCCGGTTGGGGCTCACGTATGACGGAATAGAGATTATGGCCCAGGCCGACCAATGGTGGCGGTTCAACGGCAGCGGTGTGGCCGCCGGAGCAGCGGGCACGCTGGCCTACTCTTCGGAATTCGGAGCTGCTTGTTTACTGGTCTGGGGTCTGCCGGAAGACGACCAGACGGTCTATCAGGCACGCATGACCCGTGACGACGGCGAGGTATCAGTCCGCAAGATGTGGCGTTATGACAACGCGATGTGGTTGATACTGGATGGGGATCCAAACCAGCTCGAAAAACTGGAAGTAACCATGTCCACCGGCAAGTCGGCGTCCGTGCTTGATAGTTTGCCGCTCATCGACATCCCACTGACTTCTTCTTAACAGAAATTTGATCCATGGCGTTTCCTCCTCCGTAGTAATGGTTGGCCCGATCAAGACGAGGCCCCATACTACCCACGATCACTTATTTGAGGAGAAACAACATGCCCGGTATTCCTTGGTTATCCCAGTTTCATTAAAACTACTAAATCTACCAGGCCCTCTTTGGGCCTGTTCCTGATATTGATCGGACTGTTGGTTCCTCTCCTGATTGCTGCCTGCAGCGAAGATGACCCCACCGCAGTTCCCCAGGCAACACCGAACTTTACCTCGCCGCCGCCTGTGGCGACTCCCGTTCCGGACCAGGCCAGCGTGCCTGATGCGGTGATGGAGATTACCGACGCAAGAATGGAGATCAGCAACCAAGGGACGGTTGGCCCCCACTTGGTCGATGGCGAAGGCATGTCCCTTTACCTGTTCACGAACGACGAACGCAACGTCTCAAACTGTTCCGGCGGTTGCGCAGAAGCCTGGCCGCCCCTGCTAACACTCGAAAACACCCTAGCCGGTGACGGGCTCGACTCAGAACGCGTGTCTAGCATCGAACGCGAAGATGGTTCGAGCCAAGACAGTGGTGGCGTATGGTTTGAAGTCACTACCGATGGCAGTGCCGTCTACACCAACGCTCCGGTTAACTCGACGGTCAACGCAGATTTAGGCTCAATATTGACTGACGCCGCTGGACGCCGTCTCTACCTCTACACCAGAGACGAGCCCAACATTTCCAATTGCTCTGGTGGCTGTGCCTTGGCCTGGCCTTCGCTGATTACCGTGGCAGACCCGGTGGCCGGCGAAGGAGTCTCTAGCCTACTGCTGGACACAACCAACCGAGACGACGGCTTAACCCAGGTCACCTATAACGGTGATCCTTTGTACTATTTCGCCGCTGACGAAAAGCCCGGCGACACCCTGGGTCAAAACCGCGGAGATGTTTGGTTTGTAATTCCCCTGGCCGAGCAGTCAGAAATGACCTTGGGCGCGAGTAAAGACGACACCCTTTACGAGACTTCTGGAGGCGAGTTCAACAACGGCGTCGGACAATAGGTCTTTGCTGGACAGACCGGCGGTTCACTAATCCGCCGAGGTCTTTATGCCTTTGGCCTGGCCGGCCAGATCCCCGCCGAGGTCACCATCACCGGAGTGTCATTGACGCTAAACATGTCACGGTCTCTGGCTGGTGACATTGATATTGGATTACACCGAGTCTTAACTGACTGGCAAGAAGGCGTTGGGCAAGGATCCGGCAACTAGGGTGCCGGAATCTCAGCCGTAAGCGGAGATGTTACCTGGACTGATAGTATTTCGGGTTCTCAGTTATGGGACGAAGCCGGTGGCGACTTGACCTCGGATGCGAGTGCAACCGCCGTGGTTGGAGAGATCGGCAGCTATACATGGAGCTCAACCAGTGCGCTGGTGGCTGATATCCAAAACTGGCTTGATAACCCCGACAGCAACTTTGGTTGGCTGGTCTTGGGCGACGAGACCGGAAACCGGACCACAAAACGATTCGATAGCAGAGAGAACGAATCGGAAGAAAACCGGCCGGTCCTGACGATCAAATACCCAATCAGCTAACCCTCCGGTTATTAAGGCCGCACGAATCCCAGGTTATCGCGCAGTGTGCCTTCCGTGTATTCCTCTCGGAACAGCCCCCGGCGTTGTAACTCTGGGACCACAAGATTGACGAAGTCTTCATAGGCACCGGGCATGTGGGTGGCGGCAAGAACAAAGCCGTCACAGGCATCGGCCTTGAACCAAGACTCCATCTGATCGACAACTTGGGCCGGGGTGCCCGTGAACAACGGAAGTTCGCGGAGAGTGCCTCGGCCCGAGCATTTTATGAAGTCATTTACGCTCGGGTTAGGCGTGCCACTCAGTTCAATCACTCGGTCCAAGAACCCTCTCAAGCCGGTCATGGACGCCAGAATTTCATCGGATAGCGGCTCATCTACCGGATGCTGCGAAAAGTCGTAATTGAAGACTTCAGAGAGCAGGGTCAATGAGTCTGTCTGGTTGGCCAAATTTTCGATGAATTCCAGTTTCTGTTGCGCCTTTTCTGGCGTTTCGGCCACCACCACATAGACTGCCGGGGCAATCCGCACTGCGTTGGGATCTCTGCTCTCTGATTCAGCTCTTTGGCGCAGGTCGTCACGATAGGCTTTGCAGGCTTCAGGAGTCGGGTAGATAACAAACAGCAATTCACCCCAACGGGCGGCAAACTGACGGCCCCGCTCCGACTGACCTGCTTGAATCAGCACTGGGTGCCCCTGGGGTGACCTAGGCACGGTCAACGGCCCACGCACTTGAAACCACTCTCCATTGAAGTCAACTCGGTGGACTTTCTCCGGGTCGGCGAAACGACCGGTCTGCTTGTCCAACACGATGGCTCCGTCCTCCCAAGAGTCCCACAGCTCGGCTGTAGCCTCCAAGAACTCATCAGCTACGTCATAGCGGTCGTCGTGCTTCAGATGCTCAGCCACGCCAAAGTTCTGGGCTTCGGAGTCGTTTAGAGAGGTCACCACGTTCCAGGCGACACGACCCTTGGTGAAGTGATCCAGCGAGGCAAACAGCCGCGCCACATGGTAGGGGGAGTAATAAGTAGTGGAATAGGTGGCACCTAGCCCCAAATGCATGGTAGCCAGGCCCATTGCTGTGATTATGGGCACCAGGTCTAATTTGACCACCCGAATGCCGTTCTCAACCGCGTCCGCAAATGAATCTCCAAAGCGGCTGGGCATGGCCAGGCGGTCGTCAATGAACGCCAAATGGAACTTGCCGCGCTCCAGAGTGCTGGCAATGTTCTGGTAGAACTCCAAGTCCATGAACCCCGGGTCCGTCTCTGGGTGACGCCATGATCCGGTGTAATTTGAGCAATTTGAGGCCTGCAAAAAGGCCACCAGCAGCATCTTTCGGTCTGGGTTATCGGCCATCTGCTAGAAACCTCCCTTGGGTGGTCAAATTAGTTGTCAAATCTGGGTTTGTTCTTCGACTGGATCTCCGTATTTAGCCTCTTATTTAGTGACGCGGGTCGGACCGGGGGTTTGGCCTTCAAAACTACTAAGCTGGAGGTTAGGGCGATACCGCCAAAGAGCAAAAACACCAAGGAATAACTGCCCCGGCTGTCAAAAATTATCCCGGCCAACAACGGCCCAACAGCCTGGCCCAGCAGCACGCCTGTCTCGCTGACTCCCCTGATCCGGCCCAGTGAGTTACGCCCGAAATAATTAGCATACATGATGGCAATTATGACGTTTGACCCCGACGAAACAGAGCCGATCAGCGCCGCGGCGACTAGCGCGCTAGCAGTGCTATCCACGGTGAGCAGGTAGAAGCTGCTCACGCTCAGGATTACGAAAACTATGGAATAAGCCCGGCGCGCCTCGAGCTTCTCTAACACCCAGCCCCAACCAACGCTGCCCAAAGCAGAAATCGACCAACTAAAACTGATGGCCACTGCGGCTAGGGTAAGACTCAAGCCCTGGTCACGGTAAAACGCACCAATGTGGACGTTGGTGCCGGTGTTCACGCAGAACATGGCCATTCCCATGAAGAATAATATCCAGAACGGCTTGGTTCTCATGGCCTCAGAAAGGGTCCATGAATCATTGTCAGACAGATTCGTCGAAATATTTGACCGGGAGCCTGGTCCGTCATCTTCTGTTGGCGACTCGTTTGGGAGTTCGTTATCAGGCAGCAGCCCCATATCCTCCGGGCGTTCCACCACCAGTAACAGCGACGGCGCCAGGGACACCACGAATACCACGAAACCGATGCTCAGCCAGGCGGTCTTCATGCTGAAATGTTCGATCATCTGAGCGGACAGCATGGTGAACACCAGACCGCCGATGGCACCGCAGAGGAAAATTACGCCGATGGCCCGACCCCGCTTCTTTATAAACCATCTGGCGGAGACAGTGCTGGCGCCGATTGGGGCTGAGGTGTGGAAAACCACCCTGGCGGCTGCGAAGGCAATGTAGAAGGTTAGAGGGACTGTTGCCCAGGCCATCGAGGTCATCGCCAGACCCAGGACCAACACGCTGATCACCAAGACAGGTCTAGCCCCAAACCGGTCTATAGCCCATCCCACCGCTGGCGATAACACCAACGCCGCCAGGGCACCGGCGCTGACCGCCCCGCTAATCAGGGTGCGGCTCCAGCCAAACTGCTGCGACAACGGCAAGATAAAGATCGTGAGGGTGGTTATGTTGGGCGCCATCCGGGCGAAGACGGCAGAACCAGACGCAGCGACAACCACCCACCCGTAATAGAAGGGCAATATCCGCTGTAGTTTTTTCGCTATAAACAACATCTCGGTTCTTTTACAAATCCCTCATCAAAGATTGGAAAATACGCATCGTGTTTGCTATCTGGAGATTAATACTAAGCCTGTAAAGCCGTTTTTTTGACTGGAACCGTGGCTTTCAGTACCACCACACTGCAAACCAGAGCCATCAGTACGAACACGGTGAATATCGTACTGTAATCGCCCTGCAGTTCGAAGAGTATCCCAGCAATGACCGGTCCCGTAGCCTGGCCAAGCAACACCCCAACCTCGCCGACGCCGCGAATCCGACCCAGCGAAGTACGACCAAAATAGTTGGCGTACATCACTGACGGCACCACATTTGAGCCCGACGAGATGACGCCAAACAGGGCGGCCGCAAGAAAAACCCCAACTGTGCCACCAACAAACATCAGGTACAGAGTGCTGCAGACCTGGACCAAAAACATCCCGGAATAAGCGTATCGAGTGGGCACTCGGTCGGTGATTACCCCCCAGGCCATGCTGCCAACGGCTGACACAATCCAACTCACACTCACCGCCAACGCGGCAGATGTGGCTCCCAAACCGACGTCGCGGAAGTATGCTCCCATATGGACGCCGATGCTGGTATGGACAAAGAAAGTGGTGAACCCCATGGTCACCATGATCCAAAATGTTCGCGTATGTATTGCTTCGCCAATGGTCCAAGAGTCGTCATCTGGTAGGCGATTTGGACCCGATTGGGTGACGGTCATTGTTGGGTTAGGTAATCTGTCTGTTTCTTCTAAATCTTCTCGTTTAATCAGTCGCTCAGGCTCGCCATCAGGCCGTAAACCGATATCTTCCGGTCTTTCGGCCAACAAAAACAGGGACGGGGCCACTGAAACTACCAGCACAATTACCCCAATTGTAATCCAGGTTGCCTTCAGTCCGTAGGTCTCCACCATCAACGCCGCAACCATTGTGAAGATGATGCCGCCAACCGCGCCAACCAAGAAGATCATCCCAATAGCACGACCCCGCTTTTTGATGAACCAACGGGATGCCACGGTACTTGAGCCGATGGGTGCGGAGGTGTGGAATACAATCCGACCAACTGAAAACGCGATATAAAAGGTAATTGGAACAGTGGCCCAGGCCATTGAGATCATGGCCACTCCCAAACACAGAACGCTGACCACCATAACCGGTCTCGCTCCATAACGATCGATTGCCCAACCGACCACGGGCGAGAAGACCAGGGACGCAATAGCCCCGGCACTGACTGAGCCGGCTATAAGTGTTCGGCTCCAGCCCAACTGATGAGATATGGGAAAAATCAGCACGGTTAGAGTGGTGATCGCGGGTGCCATCCTGGCAAACACGACCGTGCTCGATGCGCCCACCACAATCCAACCATAGTAGAAGGGAAATTTATCCCTGAGACGGGATGCGAGAAGCATTTAGGCAGCCTTGCCGCCCAAAGGTCTATCCAGAGGACGGTGATAAAATTAAAGTGGGAACTTGCCGGAGGAGGCTAAACGCTGAAAAACTGAGGTTTTTAACCAACTGGTTTCTCAGCGTGTCGAGCGCAAGTCAACCAATCATACACATTCCGATTGCACAAATCCCTTGCTGGCTAAAACCGCTCACCACAATTTGTGAATTGCCAACATAAGATTGACTGCGTGATTAGATGGTTAATATAATGAGGCGCCCCAAAATAGCCAAGTTAGCCCCGTACCTGATGGCTTCCAATGCCACGGCGGGACTGGTAATCACTTAGGGAGGAACAGTCATGGTTCAACAACAAGCGGCACTACTGAAACCGGAGTCATTGGTCGCAGAGTTCAAAAAGAACAACGTCACCCATATCGTGACAATTCCAGACAGCGAAACCAACTACCTATACGAATTGATGAAGGATCAAGACTGGTTAGAAGTTGTCCCCACCTCCCGTGAGGGAGAGACCTTCGCCATTGCCCTCGGTTTGATCGTAGGTGGCAAGGTTCCGGTCTGTGTTATTCAGAACACCGGCATGATGGAATCCGGAGACTCCATCCGTGGAATGTCTCTAGACGCAAATTTCCCCTTGGTCATGCTGATCGGCTACCGAGGCTGGACCCGCCACGGTGTCATCACAGACTCAGCAGCCAAGTACACCGAAACTTTCCTGCACGCCATGGGCATCAACTACTACCTGCTGGAGACTGACGACGACGCTACACGGATTTCCATAGCGTTTGAAGAAGCCCGCAAGAACAGCTGCCCGGTTGCCGTATTGGTCGGCGATGAGTACCACGGCTTCAACAGAATGTAATTCGGGTCTGATTTCCTGAATTAGATACTCTGGCAGGCATTGGCGCCAACTTAATCGTTCGCGCCGAAAAATTAAAGTAGATAAACGCTCACAGTTAAGCGTAATGGAGAATTAAATGTTCGACTCAGCAGATATGTTCCGAGCTTTTCAACCCCATCGAGACAAAGCCATCGTCCTGGTTACCGGCACCTGTGGCCGCGACTGGAGAGGCATCTCAGGAGACGAGAAACGTGACCTAAGCCTACAAGGGGCCATGGGCCAGACGAACTCGGCGGCCCTGGGATTCGCCCTTGCACAGCCAAATGAAAAAGTAGTCCTCTTTGACTCTGAAGGCTCACTCCAGATGAACATGGGCATCCTCGGCACGATTGCCGGAATGAAGCCCACGAACTTTGTCCACTTCCTGATGGATAACGGTGTTTACGCCACCACCGGCGGACAGCCAACACCTAACTCCGGCAACATCAACTTTGCTGGCATGGCCCGTGAAGCTGGGTATGCCTCAACTTTCTCCTTCGACAACCTGGAGGAGTTCGCCGACAGCATAGAAAAGGTCATGCAGGCGGAGGGACCGGTCTTCGTTGCCATGAAGATGATGCCTAAAGTTGAAAACGAGCCCATTGGCCGCCGGGTGCGTAACCCGCAGCGTGGTCGGGCCGAAACCATCAAGGTAATGCAGGCAGAGCTCGGCATTACCATCGCTTAAATTAAAAACTTTTACGGGATTTAATTTGAGGACCGGGTTTCCGGATGGTCCGGGCCTCTGGCTAACGGTGGTCCGGGCTTCCGGCCCATAAGGTTACTATTGGTTCAGAAAATAAAGCCCCGCCAATTTTATTGACGATTGGCGGGGCTAGTATTATGATGCGCGGGTGGTTTAGGCGTGAGATGGTTCCAGTTTGTTATATGTTTACGAATCCTGGCAGACACCTTCGAATCAAGCTCACTTTGAACTCATTATCACTCGGAAACCGTAAAATATTTTCCCGAGTATTACCCCAGATGGATACCGCCAAATTGTTGAGTTGGGAGGAAACGATTGTCTGAACAAGAAATTTCACAAATCGCACATCTGATGCGCCGCGCCGGTTTTGGCGCCCCGCTGGAAGAATTACAGGCAAGGGCTGCTAAAGGGTACGATGCAACTGTTGAAGAATTGCTAAATCCTGAGTCCCAGCCTCCTATGGAGCGCGACCTGATGATGCGCTACAAGGCGGACTGGTTCGCCCAGGCTGGTTTGGAAGGACAACAAGAAGAGTGGACCTTCCGCATGATCAACTCCAAGCGCCCCCTTCAAGAGAAGATTGCTCTCTTCTGGCACTGCGTTTTGGTCACTGGTCACGCCAAATGTGAGTACCCCAAGCAACAGGCCGCTGAATTAGACATGTTCCGGACTGTAGGCATGGGCAGCTTCCACGAGCTACTAAAGGGCTTGTCCAAAGACCCGGCCATGGTCTTCTACTTGGACAACTGCATGAGCCATAAAGGCGCCATCAACGAGAACTGGGGACGGGAACTCCTGGAACTGTTCTCCCTTGGCGTAGGTATGGACGGCGATTTCAACTACAGCGAAGATGATGTAAAGGAAGCTGCCCGGGCCTTCACCGGCTGGACCGTGACCAACTCAATCCCTCGCTACCCATACGGTAAATACGACGCAAAGTTCATGTTCGACCCCCGCGACCATGACAACGAAGAGAAGACATTCCTGGGCGAGACCGGTAACTTCAACGGTGAAGACATCGTAGACATCATTGTGAAGCAGCCGGCCACCGCCCGGTTCGTTGCGCGCCACCTATACAACTTCTTCGTAGCCGACGACGTTCAGGTTCCTGCTTGGAAAGACACTCCTCCCCAGAACATCGAAGCCATCAAGCTGCTGGAAGAAGAATATTTCCGCTCCAACTACAACATCACCGCCATGCTAAGAGTGTTGTTCAAGTCGGACTTCTTCAAGGAATCCACTTTCGCCAAGGTGAAGAGCCCGGCGGAGACTGTGATCGGCACCCTCAAGTTGGTGGGAGACTTTAAGTTCCCCCGGCCCGGCCTTGACCTAATGACAATGAACATTCGGTACATGGGCCAGGATTTGCTTAACCCGCCCACAGTTGAGGGTTGGCATACCGGTCGTGAGTGGATTGACTCCGGAACACTGGTTGAGCGCATCAACTTCACCGCCGACCAGGTTGGTAACACCAGCCACGCTGGCGTGAAGAACATCATCAACCGCATGAGCGCTATCGGCCCCGTGTTGACTGCAGAACAGTTGGTTGACGGCTGCCTTGAGAACTTAGGCGCCTACCAATTGGCCGACGAGACTCGGAAGCAGCTGCTGGAACTGGCTAATAGCGAAGGCGAGCTTCGCACCGACTCGGAGGAATTCTCCTTACGAGTTGGTACCATGCTCCAGTCCATTGTGGCCACCACTGAGTATCTCTTCGCCTAGACAATCGCTTAGGCGGACACGGAATTTTGAATTGACGCTGCCCAGGCCTGCCATAAGACGGCTGGGCAGCCTTGGACCCGAGTCAGGAAGATTGGTCCGACAAGTAAATGGAGATTAACGAATGACATCTACGAAGAAAGACCCGGTATTGGTGGTTCTTCAATTAGCTGGCGGGAATGACGCACTAAACACAGTGATTCCTCACGGCGACCCCAATTATTATGACAACCGCACTTCGGTGGTAGTCCCTCAAGACCAAGTACTGCAAATCAACGACCAGGTTGGGTTCAACCCCAACATGGGTCCCATGAAAAAGATTTATGACGAAGGTCATATGGCCGTAATCCAAGGAGTTGGTTATCCCACCGGTAGCCGATCCCACTTCCGCTCCATGGACATTTGGCACACCTGCGAGCCCACCAAAATTGGTGATGAAGGCTGGCTGGGCCGTGTTGTCCGGGATCTTGATCCCCAGGGCGAAAACGTTTTAACTGCGGTGAACTTCGGACGCGGCCTGCCCCGAGCCCTCGCGGCGCCGGGAGTAGCTGCAGCTTCTGTTGGCAACCTGGAGACCTACGGTGTTCTCACCGGCATTGATGATGTTGACCAGCGCCTAAAGGCGTTGGACGTATTCTCCAAGGTCTACACTCCAATGATCGGAACCGGTCCGGTGATGGACTATCTGGCTCACACAGGATTGGACGCGCTCAAGGGCGCCGACATCCTGAGCGAAGCGCCTGCGATGTATTCCTCAACGGTTGAGTACGGCTCAGACACTGTCAGCCAGTACATGCGTAACATTGTCCAGACACACTTGGCAGGCTTCGGCACCAGGGTTCTGTACACTACAGCACCTTTCAACAGCTTTGACACCCACGCCGGTCAGCTCGCCAACCACACCAGGCTTTGGAGAGAGACCAGCCAAGCCGTCGGCGACTTCTATGACGACCTGAAAGAGCACAACGCAGGGGAAGATGTGATTCTATTGGTCTTCTCCGAGTTTGGCCGCCGCGTCAAGGACAACGGCTCCGGCACCGACCATGGAGCTGGTGGACACTGCTTCATAATCGGAGACCGGGTAAAGGGCGGACTCTACGGTGAGTATCCTTCCTTGGAAGCAAACGCGCTGGATGCCGGAGACCTGCAGTTCAACACTGACTTCCGTAGCGTCTACTCCACCATCTTGGAGAAATGGATGGGCCTCGATGCCAAGCCCATAGTTGGCGGCGAGTTCGAACAACTGGCATTCGTCTAACCGGCATATATTTAAAACCAAATTACAGAATTTAACTCTGTGAGGAAATATGACAACAGAGATTTCACATATCAACGTTCAATACTCCAAGACCATTGGTCGCGGTGAGCAGTTTGGCCCCGGATTCAACTATCCGATAAACGTCGCCCGTGGCAAAGAAGGCATCATATATGTCCTCTGCCGTGGCACAGAATTCCGCCCAGAGGGCGTCCGAGTTACCGTCTGCACCACAGACGAAGAATACATTTCGACCTTCGCCAGGGGCGTAACCTACCAAGGCCCCCACCAGTTCAATATGGATGACGGGTCTCTAGTTTGGCCCACCTCCATCGCCCTTGATAGCCAGGAGAACCTCTTCATCAGCGACGAATGGCTGAATAGAATCTCCTCCTTCTCCAAGGACGGCGACTTCCTGGGTAAATGGGAAGAGAAAACTGGCACCGGAAATGGCGAATTGGACCGGCCCTCGGGCATGTCCTTTGACGCTGACGACAATCTGTACATAGTGGACAGCGGCAACCACCGCGTCCAGAAGTTCAACAAAGACGGCAAATACCTCGCCCAGTTCGGCACTTATGGCAGTGGCGACGGTCAGTTCGACATGCCTTGGGGCATCACAATTGACCAGGCCGGTGACATCTACATCGCTGACTGGCGAAACGACCGAATCCAGAAGTTCAGCCCGGATGGCACCTTCTTGATGAAGTTTGGCTCCACCGGTGACGGCGAGGGTGAATTCAATCGTCCTACCGGCGTTGCAGTTGACCTGGACGGCGTAATCTACGTCTCTGACTGGTTGAACAACCGTCTTCAGATCTTTGACGAGAACGGCAACTTCGTGGACCTAAAGACCGGTGAAGCCGGCCTTTCAAAATGGGCTCAGGACAAACTCGACGCCAACGCCGAAATGTGGGGCGAGCGTGACCGTGCCCAAGGTCTGGAACGCGAAAAAGACTTCTGGGGTCCCACCGGCGTGACCGTGGACGATGAAGGAAACATCTTCGTCCCTGAGTCGGCCAGGAACCGCATCCAAGTCTACAAGACTCAGTCACCCACCTTCGCTGGTCCTCGTCTCTAAGCGGAACCAATGAATCCGGCTGACGCAGTCCTAAACTAGCAAAACGATAGGGCCTCGAATTTCGAGGCCCTATTTTTCTCTAAGAAACCTTCAAGTGGTGTTACTACGTGCCGATCACAGTGGGAAGAACCCCGTATTTAAGCTCCGAGCCTATGTATTTTGATATGGATAAACGTGGGATTGGAGTTGTGGAGTTGCCACCCAACAAGTTGACGCCGGCAATCGCGGAAAACCAGATACAGGGCGGCCTGGTCCCTCTGGTAGACACGTTTGACCTGCACGACAGCATGCGGGTGCTGGGCGGGTTTTGCCTGGCCACCGTTGCTCAGGCGGGCAGCGTCAAACTCCACTCCAAGCTACCCATAGAAGACCTGGCTGGCAAAACTGTGGCAGTACCTTCGGAAGATCCCACGTCGGTCAAGCTGCTTCAGGTGCTTCTGGAAGTGAAACACGGGGTCAAACCAACGGCCTACGTTGCCGAAGATGAAGACCATGACGCACGTCTATTAGTGGGCAACCTGGGATTGCGACACCGCCGCGGCCTGCGGGAACACCCTCATATCTATGACCTGGGCGAAGAATGGGCGCAGTGGACTAAATTGCCCTTCGTCTTCGCGAGGTGGGTCGTCAGAAACGACGTTGATCGGCAGGAAGCCTTGGTGCTTGAAGATTCTCTCTACACAAGCTTACAAGACTGGGCTGACGGGCTTTACCGCGTGAAAGGACCCGCCATTCCACTACCAATCCACCCCCAAGAGATACACGTGTACTCGCAAGGCCTCCGGTATTACATTGGCCGCCCTGAAGAGCTGGCCATTGCCAAGTTCCAGGAGTACATAGGTCAGTTGGCGTAATAGTCTCCGAAAGCAGCTAGACTTCTGCGGCCTTTCGACAGGCCAACGACGAGCGATTTTGGAGCACCGTGCTACCGATCTCTCCATCCGTCATTCCCGCGAACGCAGGAATCCACTCAACAGTTCAGTTTCAAATGAGCGATCCGATACTCAGGCGGTTCATCGTAGGTCTGTTCAACTGTCCTGGTTGAGGCGAGATAGCCCCACTCTAGCCCTCCCCATGCGAGGCGGATGGGATTATTGGTCGTGATGGTTGAGGTTAGAGTAGGCGGACGGTTTCTTCTCGGACGTAGTCGCGCAATTCCTGGGGCATGATACCCAAGTTGCCTGACACGGCGTTTTCGTTGATGCGTTCCGGGCGTGAAGTGGCCGGAATCGTGATGCTAACTCTGGGGTCTGATACCACCCAAGACAGCAGCGCTTGGGCCCAGGTCTCAACGCCAAACTCTTTCAGTGGTGTGAGGTCCGGTTCACCCTTCAGTTCTTTGACGTAGCGGCCTTTCTTAAGCGGCTCCATCACCATAATGCCAATGCCTAGTTCCTCTGCCAGCGGCAGTATTCCTTCCTCGACTGTTCGCTGAACCACGTTGTAGGGAATCTGCACCGTGTCTATTCGGCCACTGCGCATGATATCCATGATCTCCGGATATGCTTCATCCACCATAGCGGTGACCCCAATCATGCCAATCTTGCCCTCTTCTTTCAGTCGTTCCAATGTCGACAGGTGGGTCTGGGTGTCAATCAGGTTGTGCACTTGGAACAGGTCTATGTAGTCGACTCCGAAGTTCTCAAATGACTGGGCAATCTGCTGTTCACCGGCCTCTTTGCCTTCGATTCGCACTTTAGTCGCCAGAAAAAACTGGTCGCGCTTGCCCTCAATCGTGACTCCAACAGCTTTCTCAGACGCGCCGTACATGGCCGCAGAGTCGATGAAGTTAATGCCATTGGATAGCAGGTTGTCGATAATCTCACGACGCTGCGCCAGGTCGGCTTCGTCAGTAACGTCAAATGCCCGTAGTGTTCCCAGGCCAATCACCGAGACGTCCAGTTTTCCAAGCTTGCGGTACTCCAAAGTCACTCACCTAAGTTAATAAAATAGTCTCCGCGGTATGCCTGGACTAGGCTTGGCTGCGTTTTTCAAAGTCAGCCTTGGCTGCGGCCAGCAGACTAGGGTCAAGCAGAAGGTCACAGGCGGTCAGAGTCATGGTCTTCGCCACATTGATCGCTGCGTCTAGGGCGTAAGCCGTGGTTGCCGTCTCAGTCATTTCCCGAGAATGGGACGCGACCGGCGTCTCGCTCACCGCATACCGAAGTTCATAGGAAGGCAGGGCTTGGCTCACGTTGCCAAAATCAGTGGAGGCCGCACTACCCTGGCGACCCGGAAACGGCTCGTCCAGCTTCAAGCCAGACATGCCGGCATTGTTCAACAGAAGGTCAGCAATCACCGCGTTTGGCCGCACGTTCTCGTAGAACGGGTAATACTCCTGGACTTCTAGCCGACAACCGGTCATGGCTGCCGCGCCTTCCGCCGCTGCCAGCACTCGACCAACGATCACATCGCTTAGATAATCCCGGTCGCGGCAGCGGAGCATAAAGTTGGCGGCAGCGTACTCCGGCACCACGTTGGGCGCGCGTCCGCCGTCGGTTATCACGCCGTGGATTCGCGTGTCTTCCCGGAGATGCTGGCGCAGTGAGTCTATTCCCGAGAATAGATGAATCACGCCGTTTAGCGCATTGATGCCTTCGTGGGGGACCGCCGCAGCGTGGGCGGCCTTGCCGTGGAAGATGTACCGGTAACCCACCATGGCCAGGCTCCAGCTTTCTCCCAAAGGGATATCCGTGGGAATGACCGTCCGGTTGGATGATGGGTGTGACGACAATACAGCGTCGACGCCCTTGAAGACTCCGCCGTCCAGCATGCGGATCTTGCCACCGCCGCCCTCTTCCGCCGGAGTGCCAATGACCATGATCTTGCCGGGGAGTTTGTCTAGGTTCGCTTGCAGTCCGAGTCCGGCGCCGATGGCTGCCATGGCAATCAGGTTATGTCCGCAGCCGTGGCCGATATCTGGCAGGGCGTCATACTCCGCAAGAATCGCCACAGTGGGGCCATCGCCACCACCACCGGGCAGAGTGGCAGTAAAGGAAGTCTCAACGCCGCCAACGCCACGTTCTACCTGGAATCCATGCTTCTCCAAGGTACCCGAAAGCAGCTCAGCCGCATGCTTTTCTTCATAGTTCAATTCCGGGTGGGCGTGGATGTCCAGTGAGACTTCCACTAGTTCAGACCGTGCACCCTCTATAGCTTGGGTTGTGGTCTCAGACAGAGCGTCTTTAGATCTGCCGTTCTTGCTGGTCATATCGTCCTCAATCGCATGGGTATGATGGGCTCTCTTTAGCTGCAAAGACTTTACGCCATTTCAGCGCTGGCTGCACATTTGGCTAGAGCCTAGTGTCCGAGTGAAAGTGTCTAGATGTGAGGGTCTGGGCGGGATGGTCTGATTCTTGCTAGAATTTAGCGGTATTGGGAATCCAGTTAATTACTCAGTAAAAAAACCAGCGGCTCACGCTATTTTGCAGGAGTTTTGAGATGCCCGACAAATTGGGATGGCGCGGCAATTGGGGAGTCGTTGCACCCTCAACCAACACATCGGTCCAACCCGAGTTTGATGAGATGCGCCCCAGGGGTGTGACCAATCACATGTCGCGTATCTGGGTGCCCGACGAACCGCTGACCAGCGATGAAGATTTCAACAAGTTGATGGACGCCATTCGCCTAGAGTGGGACAACGCGATTCTACGCGTGATGACCTGCAACCCTGACTACTTGGTCATGGGTATGTCATCGGAGACTTTCTGGGGCGGACTAACACGGGCCAACGAGTTGAAAGCCCACATGACTGGCCTGACCGGATTACGAGTGGCCATGGGTTCTGACGCCTGCCAGGCCGCCATCCGCTGCTACGGAGACATCAAGAAGATTGGCGTGCTCACACCCTATTGGCCGGTGGCTGACAAGAATGTCACACTGTTCTTCAACGACTGCGGATTTGAAGTTGTGGCCCTGAAGGGGCTCTGTTGCCCCGGCCCGGCCGCCATTGCCCAGACAACCGAAAAAGAGATGATGGACGGCCTGCGGGAGTTGAACGAATCCGACGCTGAAGTCCTGGTGCAGGTTGGCACCAACTTAGGCATGGCCCGGATGGCTGCCGAGGCAGAGAAATGGCTCAATAAACCAGTGATCGCTATTAACACTGCCACTTATTGGTTCGCCATGCGCGACAACAAAATGGATGACGTGATTGAGGGGTTTGGTTCACTGATGACCGACTATCGGGAACTACCCAAGCTATATTTCGACAAGCTAGAAGGACAGGCCAAGAACAATTAACCGAGAACACCAGCCAAGCGTCCTAAACACGGACAAAGGAACGAAAAATGCCAGAAGGCGATCTCAAGGCAACCCCCATAACCCAATTGGTACGGAACCCAGGTCGCGCCGACTACGACCGAGATGTGGTTAACCAGATCATCGACGCCACACCCCTCTGTCACGTCTCCTATATCATTGATGGCCGCCCCTACGTGACTCCCACGTTGCAGTGGCGTGAGGGCGACACGATCTTCTGGCACGGCTCCTCAGCCAGCCGGTTTCTCCGTCAGATCGTGGACAAGGAGGTCTGCATGGCCATTACCCATTTCGATGGATTTGTGCTGGCTCGTTCCTCATTCCACCATTCCATCAATTACCGCTCGGTCATGCTCTTCGGCCAAGCGACCAAGGTCGAAGACGACGAGAAGAATGCGCTGCTGGATAGCTTTGTTGAGACACTGATACCTGGCCGGTTGGAGACGCTGCGGCAGATGACCGACCAAGAGGCCAAAGCCACCACTGTATTTTCCATGCCGATTGATGAAGGGTCCGCCAAAGTCCGGACCGGCCCTCCGGTGGATGATGAAGAAGACTATGCGCTGCCCATTTGGGCTGGCGTGCTACCCATGTCGCAGATACTGCATGACCCGATTCCCGACCCCAAGAACCAGGCAGGCATGGAAGTACCGCAACACATCCGAGATTTCAAGCTGAGATAATACCTCCCAACGCCTAGCCCAACTGATTCAATAGGAGAACAACATGGCCGACCGCATACGTTTAGGAATAATCGGCGCCAGCCCCACCGTTGGCTGGGCCTACCGATCGCACCTCCCGGCAATCGCCGCCAGTCCCGAGTTTGAATTGACCGGCGTTTGTACAACGAGAATGGAGACCGCTGAAGAGTCCAAGAAGTTGTACGGAGCCAGACTGGCTTTTGACGACTACCACACCATGCTGGCCCATCCGGAGATCGATGCCGTCGCGGTGGTGCTGCGGGTGCCCACCCACTACCAAATCACCAAGGACGCGCTGAACGCTGGCAAGCACGTCTACACTGAATGGCCTCTGGGAAAGACTACCGAAGAAGCGACTGAGCTGGCCGCACTAGCTAAGGAAAAGGGCGTGCGAGTCATCGTGGGACTCCAGGCTCGAGCGGCCCCGGCTATTCTGCATATGAAACAGTTGGTGGCAGACGGCTACGTGGGCGAGATGTTGTCTTGTTCCATGCGCTTGATCCGCGGTGGAGTGCTGGAAAGGGTTTCTGGTCGAACCTGGCAGAAAGACGTAGAACTGGGCGCAAACACTTTGACAATCGCCGCCGGTCATTCCATCGACGCGCTGCGTTTCGTGGCTGGCGAGTTTGGAGAAGTCTCTGCCATCGTATCCACGCAGGTGGACCAGTGGTACGAGACTGACACCGACACGATGAAAGACGTGACATCACCGGACAACATTCTGTTAAACGGACGCCTGGCCAACGGCGCTGTGGTTTCGGTGCACGTAGCCGTTAACCCCTTTGCCGGTAGTGGTTACGTCATGGAGATCTACGGCCGCAAGGGAACCTTGATCGCAACAGGTGACGACTCGCCCCAGATCGGCGATGTATTCCTCCAGGGAGCTCAGGGCAGCGACAAATTAGAAGACATCAAAGTCCCCTCCAACCTCACCAACGTTCTGGAGGGTATGCCATCAGGCCCGCCCATGAACGTGGGTCAGATGTACTACCAGTTTGGCGAAGCCATTCGCGGCAAAGACGCAGACTACCCTGACTTTGAAACAGCAGTGGACCTGCACCGACTAATTGACTCAATCCGACTAGCCTCCGGCGAAA
>Ga0302139_10000527_pt1 | contig 18154 bp, 16 predicted proteins | sample CBN3_331_MG_FD_203104 | JGI IMG/M metagenome (GOLD analysis project Ga0302139, IMG submission 203104) | Marine microbial communities from Western Arctic Ocean, Canada - CBN3_33.1 | ecosystem: Environmental > Aquatic > Marine > Oceanic | place: Canada: Western Arctic Ocean | collected 2017-09-15 | reverse complement strand
ATCGTTCTTCTCCAGATACCGCAATTTTGGCGAGCGTTTGATCTGCATGTGGCACACGAACATATTCAGCGTGGCCGCCGGGCAAAGTGGTAGATCCGAATAGATCGCTTCCGCAGTTTCCATTCGAGTGATTTACCGTGTTCGCAACCAGATCATCAAGATCGATGGTCGAGACATCTTCGCCAATTTCAACTACAAGTCCTGCAAATTCACCACCTGGCACAATCGCTTCTGCGCCAACGCTCAGATATCGCTCAATGTCCCATGGGCCAATTCCAGCTGTGGTCACGAGAACGATCGCATCGCCCGTATCACGAAGTGCAGGGCGGGGGATATCGATGATTTCGACACGCCGGTAACCGGGAAACGAGAGTGCTTGCATGTGTGTCTAAAGGTGCTCTTTGATTTGGCTTGCGACTTTTTTGGTCATACCGGGCGCAGATGCGATCTGTTCTTCAGACGCTTCTCTGATCCCTTTGACCGATCCGAAAGTTCGAATGAGCATTTTACGGCGTTTTGGGCCAATGCCGGGCACCAGATCGAGGGCAGATTTTACAGATGCCTTGCCTCTTAGATTACGATGGAACGTTATGGCGAATCTATGGGCTTCGTCACGGGCTCGTTGAAGTAGGAATAATGCCTGGGAATTTCGAGGCATGATCACGGGTTCAGCCGCGTCGGGAAGGAATATTTCTTCTTCTCGTTTAGCGATCGACGCCAGCTGGATATCGGGGAGACCCAGAAAGAGCATCGCTTCGACAGCGGACGAAAGTTGCCCTTTTCCGCCGTCGATAAGTACGAGATCGGGTGATGCCGCGAAGCTTGCACTCTCTTCTCCGCCGTCTCGGGCATTTTTCAGCCGTTTGAATCGGCGGGTCAGTACCTCTTTCATCGAGGCGTAATCGTCGTTGCCAGTATGGGTTTTGATCTTGAATCGGCGATAGTCAGACGATAACGGCTGTCCGTCCTGGAACACAGACATGCTGGCCACTGTGTTCGTGCCTTGAATGTGCGATATGTCGTAGCACTCGATTCGCTGCGGTAGGGTTGGGAGATTCAACTCTTCCTTAAGTTCCGACATGGCCTGTTCCATCCGAGTCGTATCGGAAATCCACTTTAACTTGAGCTGTTCGAGGCCTTGTATGGCATTCTCACTGACCATTTGTACAAGCTTGTGTTTGGCACCACGTTGTGGAATTACAATTTCTAATGGACCATCGCGTCGCGATTCCAGCCACTCGGTTATTACCCCGGTGCGACTAATCTTTTCTGGCACGAGAATTCTTCTCGGCACGTGTGATGCCGATGTGTAGAACTGCTCTATGAATCTGGCGAGTATTTCTTCGCCTATTTCATCGCGAGTTCCGCTCATAGTGAAATGATCACGCCCGATCAAGTTCCCTTGGCGTATGAAGAATATTTCGACCCAGGCCTCTTCACCTCCGTAGGCAGCGCCGATCACGTCGATGTTTTCACGACCCAGTCCGACAACTTTTTGGCCCTCGTAAACACGCTCAATCGCCTTGAGCCGGTCACGCAACGCGCCGGCTCGTTCGAACTCAAGTGTGTCTGATGCTTCGTGCATCGCTGCTTCGAGCTCAGAAACGACATCTTTGGTGTTTCCTTCGAGAAACATCAATACTTGGTCGATCACCTTCGAATAGTCGAGTTTCGAGGCATATCCGGTGCAGGGAGCAACACAGCGTTTGATGTGGAACTCTAAGCACGGCCGATCATCGGTGCCTGTGATCGCCTTTGTGCAAGATCGGTACGGAAATAGTCTCTTCAGGAGGTCGAGCGTCTTTCGAACGCTTCCGGCGGATGCGAACGGACCAAAATATCGAGCACCGTCGTTGGCTGTTCGACGAGTGACGTACACACGCGGGAAATCTTCGGAAAGATCGACCTTGATGTACGGGTAGGTCTTGTCGTCTTTGAGCCTGACGTTGTACTTGGGTTTGTGCTTCTTGATCAGTGAGTTTTCAAGAAGAAGCGCCTCTTGCTCGGACTCGGTGACGATGTATTCGAAGTCATCGATTCGGGCAACTAGTTCGAAGGTTTTTGCGTCGAGGGTTTTTTTCGAGCCGAAATACGATCTGAGTCGATTCCGAAGTGAGGCCGATTTGCCAACGTAGAGAACTTTCCCTGCGGAGTCGCGGTGAATGTATACCCCCGGTTTCAGGGGAACGGCTGCGAGTCGTGTAGAGAATTTTCGTGTGGTAGCAGGCAATTTAAAAACGGGCCGTTCGAGTTTGGAAAACCCTGAACGGCCAAGTTAAAGTACTTTTTTTTTGTCCGATCCGTTCGTTCCACACTCGAACGAACTAATTGACCGAGACTAAAGAGTGAATGTTAGAACCACAAGCACAATAGCGACAGCGCCGGAAAGCACGCCCATCTTTTTGATCTCGGCTGAAAGTGATCGAGTGTAGATCTGAGACCTTGCACTGGCTCTCATGGTGGTTCTCTGAACTCGTGCACGAACTCGAGGTTCAGATGTTGTTGCAGTAGAAGTTACCGCGGAGTCTTGTTCATCGTCACTACCGTCGTCCTCCGGAGTCTCCGACTGAACAAATACGTTCGGCGTGCTAGTACGGCGGTTCTTGCGAGTTCCAGATTTTCTAGTGTTCTTTGGCATTACGTTATTGCGGGCTGAGGTGCTTTTCCAGATAGCTTATTCAGATGTTATTTCGGTTTGAGCGAACACTGAATCTGCCCATCTCAAACCTTTTTCAGACATGACCTGTGAGGCGTCAACAGTCACCTGCGCGGCGTACTCGATGGAAACGTCTGAAGTGTTCCACATGAAATGATACAAGAAGGGATCGATAGGGCTCGAATCAAATGCGCTCTCAAAGTACCGATGTTGCGCCAGATCTGTGTGTTCAATCAGCGATTCTGCCTGTTCGGGAGTCTCAAGGCGCATTTGCTGTTGTATGCGTTTGACTCGATCTTCCATTTTTGCGACGACACCAACACGTAGAACAGTCGGATTATCGTGCAAGATTGCTGCACCACCTCGGCCTAGCAACACAACATTGCCGATTTCAGCAAGATCATTGATTACTTCAGCTGCGGTCTCGATGAAATGTTGTTCGTCGATCTCTTCTGCACTGGTGTGTGGCGGCTCTTCCATTTCGCTGTAAGGACGAGCCAGTAACTGTTCAATACCGGGGCCAAAGTAAGGGTCGCCGCCCATACCGGCTACTGCCGATCGGTGAAGCATTCGTTGAATTGCCTGTGCGAACCTGTTCGCTAGCGAAGGTACTCGACTTTCCTGATCGGCAAGTGCAGTTACCGTAGCACCTACTCGTTTGGCAATATCGGCCAGCATAAGGCGATCTACGAAATCAAAGCCCAGTTCTTTCGCAATGATCCGCCCAAGATCTGGGCCGCCGGCTCCAAGTCGTCCTTCGATGGTAATGACACTCAATGTGACCTCCGCTGACCAAATCAGGCTCTTGGGTGAGCCTTCGCATACTCGCTACGAACATGTTCGTTCGTAAGGTGAGTATAGATTTGCGTTGTAGCTATGCTCGAATGACCAAGCAGTTCTTGAACGTGCCGAAGACTCGCACCGCCGTGCAACAGGTGAGTGGCGAAACTATGCCGCAGCATGTGTGGAGTGATCTTAGACGAAATTCCTGCCTTGGTGGCAAGTTTATTCAGGCGTAACCAGTACGCCTGTCGTGTTATTCGTCCGCCTCTGCGGTTCAGGAACAGTGCATCTTCAGAATTATTAGTCGAACGGGCAGGGCGGGAATACGAAATGTATTCAGCTATCGATTCGACGGCGGCATCGTAAATCGGAATGATCCGTTCCTTCGAGCCTTTCCCGATTGTTCTGACCGTTCCTGAGTCGAGATCGACGTCCCGTAGATTCAAGCCAACGAGTTCAGAAACACGAAGGCCTGCGGCGTACATGAGTTCGACCATGGCCTGATCGCGGGCTTCCTCTGGGGAATTTACTTTTGCGCTAGCTTCTAGCAGCTGATCGATATCGTCGATGCTCAACGCCTTGGGAAGCGGTTGTCCGGCTTTCGGTTGCCGAACCTCTGTCAGAGGGTTTTGCTCGATGATCTGTTCTTCTTTCATAAATTTGAAGAACGATTTCGCAGAAGCTATTTTCCGAGATTTGGTCGATGGGGCGTAGCCGCGCTCGTCGAGATCGTCTAGATACGCGCTAATGTCTCGCTCGCCAACGTTGTTCCAGTCGGATCGAGAACGGTTTTCGCTGCTTATGAACTCTATGAGAGCTGAAAGATCATTACGGTAGGCCGCGAGGGTGTGACCTGACAGCCCGCGCTCAACAGCGAGGTAGTTTATGAACGTTTCTAGTTCAGCAAGCACCGGGGAAATCTCTCGATGAGTGAGTTGGCTACGCTTCAAGCTCCACTCTAGTCGAAGAGGCGATATTCCTGCATTTCCATTGTCAGGCAGGAATCTTGTGTTTTTGACGTGATGAACTGTCTTGTGTGCGAGAAGCTAATCGAACAAACGCTGATCCAATATCTCAGTTGGATTCGGCCATTCGATCTCGATCAGCCAGGGTGTTCCCATGGATTTTCAGATCGGAACCGAGTCTATATCGAGTATTTCGCCCACGAACGTTGTAATTACTGTTCCGTGGGCAACTATCGCCACCGTTTCGTCGCCATGGACGTTCTCTAACAGCCTGCTGACGGCACTTCCGAATCGAATTCTTGCCGTGCTTACTGTTTCTGAGCCCCAAATGAGATCATCCGGCTTGCGCATGCACTCAATTACCAACGATTGACGGTCAAATCCTGATGGAGTCGGCATATTGTCCCGATCGTGCTCTCGAAGGTCGCGATCTTGAATCACATTCGGCACGCCAACGACTTTTGCCGCGATCTCGGCGGTTTCGACCGCTTTCACTTCCGTGCTAGCGAAAATTCGACCAACCTGACGTTTTTTCAAGTACTCGCCGAGATCTTTCGATCGTTCTCGGCCCTCTTCCGTGAGTATCCATTTTGAGGGTGGAGCGTGTGACCCCCATGCAGGCATCGAGTGTCTGATTAGCAGCAGATTCGTCATGGCGTCGAGAATACATGTCCAATAATTGGCCGTATATGTCGATTGATTAGCCGAAGGGCGAAACCTAGAATCGTCAAAGCCCGTAAACTCCTTCGGTGATTGTGAATCGAATTTGCAAAAAGCATCATCTGATATTCACGTCAGTCGAATAATTACTTCAATAAAGGTCCGAGCTCCACTAAATGCCATTCGCCGCAATAGAAATACCGTTCAATCCCAATATCGTTGCCGGTGGGAGTTTTTCACTCAGCTGGCACGGGTTCCTAAGCTTTATTGGTGTCGCAGCTGCGATCTACATGGTTGGCAAAGCCGCCGTGAAGGGCAATCTGAACCAGGATCTTGTTTACAGCACAGCTATCTGGGGGATAGTCGGGGGAATTATCGGCGCCCGATTAGTTCACGTATTCGATAACTGGGGTATTTACGGCGACGATCCCGGACGGATTATTGCGATCTGGAACGGTGGAATTGGTCTCTGGGGCGGAATTCTAGGTGGCTGGATTGCTGGCGCCATCTACGCCAAGTTCGCTAACGCACCAGTCGGTAAGTACATGGACATTGCGGCACCCGCGATGTTTGTTGGACAGACGATCGGCCGGCTTGGCGACATTATTAACGGCGAACACTGGTCTCGTGCGCTCGATGCTGGTTGGGGTTGGTATTTCACTCACCCGAGCAGCCCCGCACGTATCGGCGCCGAACGGTTCTTCGGCAATCCAGAACGGGCCGTTCACCCAACTGTGGTCTACGAAATTATCTGGAACATGATCGGTCTTTTCGTAATCACAAAGCTCAAAGGCAAGCTTCAGCCTGCCGGTGCTATCTGGATGATCTACATCACCTGGTACTCAGTTGGTAGGTTCTCGATCCAGTATCTGCGACTTGACGATGTGAAGTTCTGGGGGCTCCAGGAAGCGCATCTGATCGCAATAATGGTGGTTGCGTTCACGATTCCGTACATGATCATGAAGGTTCGCTGGGCCAAGGACGTCCTTGAGATCGACCCCGATGTTGATAGCCGTGGCTCAAAAAGACGCAAACGGGATCGTCAGCGAGAACAGGCGAAGGGTTAGGCGCTACGCTGCAGCCGGGGAATGAGGAGTTGGATAGCCTGGGGACCGAGGTCGATTGTTTAGGCGCGCTCTAGCCTCTAGCCGGGCGAATATCTCGTAATCCGAGTTGATGCCGCGTTCTGCCGCGCCATACTTCGCTACGAAGCTGGTAGACGATATCTACTGCGCCCGATCCGAGTTCACGATCGCCCAGTCCAAATCCGATCGAGTCGATTCGTCGACCATCGGCGTCAAAGCTGATCTTAAGATGCTTTCCGCCCACGCCCACCGTACGCACGTCGAGCGGCACTGCACCGTAAGTAACCAACATTGGCTCTCGGTTGGCCTCTCCGAACGGTTCCATTGCAGCAACGAAGTTCCAGGTCGCAACCGTTAGGTCTTCGAGCCTAACTTCGGCATCAGCGTGAATCTTCGGCAACGTGGGAGCCCCGAGTGCTCCCCAGGCTGCGCGTTTACGAAGATCTTCGAGCAGTTCAGCGAGCATCTCATGTTTGATAGAAAATCCTGCGGCTCTTGCGTGCCCCCCGAACCGTTCGAACTTGTCCGAATGGTTGGAAAGGGCAGCGTGCAGATCCAGAACAGTATTAGACCGGCATGATGCTCGAGCGAAGCCATCGACGATTTGATATGCGATGCCCGGCTTGCCGGTGAGTTCGTTGAGTCTGCCGGCGAGCGGCCCGAGTAATCCCATTGGGAATCCATCGCAATTTACGGCAACTATCGGGTCATCTGACTCTATGTCGAACTGGGTCGAAGCGTGTTCCCAAGCCTTTTCGCTCAAAGAACGGCGTTTGGTGTTGTCGGCATCGAGCCGATCGGCCAGTGCCAGTGCTTCTGACGGATCGTTGGTTGAAAGTATCTGAAGACTCGGCTCCGCATCACCCATGCGTCCTGGCGCGTTTAGTCGGGGTGCAACGTAGAACGAGATGAGTTCAGAAGTTGGCCTTCCAGACGCTCCAGGCGCTCGAGAGATATTCAATAACGCTCGCAACCCGGGTAGATCGGTTTGACCGAGAACTCTCAAGCCTTCTCGTACGATTGTGCGGTTCTCTGATACGAGCGGGACGATGTCGGCAATGGTGCCGAGTGCTGCGAGTGCTAGTAGTTCTTCTGGAAACTCTGTGCCTGCTGCTTCCGAGAGTGCCTCGGCGAGTTTGAACGCCACGCCAGCACCCGAATAGTCGACTGAATCGATCGTTTTTACCGAGTCGACCGATTCAACGTGCGGATTCACAATTGCAATGGCGGCTGGTCGTTCGGTTTCGATCAGGTGATGATCGGTCACGACGGTGTCGATGCCGAGTGAATTGGCGTATTTGATTTCCTCAACCGCAGTAGAACCGGTATCTACGGTGGTGATCAGGGTTACACCTGCATCGTTGAACGAATCGATTGCCTGATTCGAAAGTCCGTGCCCGTCGGTTTCTCGGTTAGGGATGTATGGAACGGCTTTGCCGCCAAGAGAACGAACTATTCGAAGAACTATTGCGGTTCCAGTAAGGCCATCTACATCGAAGTCGCCAAATACGCCGATAGTTTCGTCGTTCTTTATTGCTCGATAAACCCGAACGACCGCCGGAGCCATGTCGGGCAAGGTGAGAGGGTCGAGAAAATCATCGAGACCTGACGAAAAGTACTCCACGACGTCCGAATCAGTGCGTACTCCGCGATTCCACAACAATCTTGCCGGTAATGGACCGCGTACACCTGAACTAAGGAATCCTAAATCCACCCGAAATCCTGGTGGAGGCGGTTCGGTTATCTGCCATTCGCGGCCGAGCGTCATTCTGCGTACCTCGACCCATCTATCTGGTGATTATTGCTTGAAGCTCTTGAACACGAGGCTGGCGTTGTGCCCACCGAAGCCGAACACGTTCGACATCGCTACATCAACGGTTCGCTTCACAGCCACGTTTGGCGTGTAGTCGAGGTCGCACTCCGGATCAGGTTCGTTCAGGTTAATAGTTGGCGGGATAACGTTCTCGTGAACAGCGAGAACCGAGAAGGCTGCTTCGATACCGCCAGCGGCTCCGAGCAGGTGTCCGGTCATCGACTTCGTAGAACTTACCGCCAGCTTGTAGGCGTGGTCCCCGTACATCCTCTTCATAGCGATAGTTTCGAACTTATCGTTCATCGGTGTAGAAGTGCCGTGGGCATTGATGTAATCAACGGAATCTAGAGCGATATTGCCATCTTCTAGCGCCCATTTCATCGCCCGTGCAGCGCCTTCACCTTCGGGGTGAGGCTGCGTAACGTGGTGAGCGTCGCTGGATGCACCGTAGCCGGCAAGTTCTGCCAGAACGTTCGCACCACGCTTTTCTGCGTGTTCGAGTGATTCAAGTACCAGCAATCCGGCACCTTCGCCAAGTACAAATCCATCTCGGCCAGATTCAAACGGGCGTGACGCACCCTGTGGGTCGTCGTTTCGAGTTGAAAGCGCCATGCAGGAATTGAAGCCTGCTATTCCAATTTCACAAATTGCAGCTTCGGTTCCGCCCGCAATTACTACATCGGCACGGCCTCTGCGGATCATTTCCAGCGCTTCACCTATCGAGTCAGCACCGGTTGCGCACGCAGAAACTGTTGAAAAGTTCGGGCCTTTGGCACCGATCATCATCGAAACCTGACCTGATGCCATGTCGCCAAGCATCATAGGTACGAGGAACGGGCTGACTCGCTTCGGGCCTTTGGAAAGAAGCACTTTGTGTTGTTCGCTGATCGTGATGATCCCGCCAACACCGCTTCCGATGAGTACGCCAACGCGGTCGGCGTCTTCAGACGCCATATCGATTCCTGCGTCATCAAGTGCTTCGAGTGCAGCAACACACGCGAACTGGGCAAACCTATCGAGTCGTTTGGCTTCTTTGCGGCCGAGTAGTCCCTCGGCATCGAGATCGTTGACTTCGGCTGCGATTCTGGTTGTAAAGCTTTCAGCGTCGAATAGCGAAATATAGTCGATACCGGATTTACCTTCGAGAAGGCTATCCCAGGTGGTTTTACGATCCGAACCGACTGGTGTGACAAGCCCGATACCAGTGACAACGACGCGATCTGCCATTAGTTGACCTCTAAGCGCGTATTCAGAGGATATCCTCGTTGCAACGCTCTATTTCGACTTCTCAACTACGAGGAGTCGACTTCATAAATTACGACGGGGCGAGTATACCAATGCCGGGTGTGATTCTCTGCATCAAACGACCAGTTTGGGAAACCGTTCGATTATTAGTTGGGAAGTTGAACACGGTTGATTGGCACTGTTGGGCTTATTATTGATCGAACTTGATCTGATGATGGCTACTGAACAGGATGCGCGATGAAGGTTTGGATCGAAACTCACGGATGTAAGTTGAATACCGCCGACAGTCAAAGACTGGCGAATGAGTTTGCGCGATCCGGTTACGAGCTCGCTGATTCCAGAGATGTTCCCGATGTGTTTGTTCTGAACTCCTGCACAGTGACACACGTTGCCGATAAGAAAGCACGTCAAACCCTGAGTAAGGCTCGAAAGAGATTCCCGGAAGCGATCGTGGTTGCTGCTGGCTGCTATGCCGAGAGCGCTACTGCCGATCTCGAGGAGTTGGCGGCAACTGATCTTGTTATTCCGAACACGCGAAAGTCGGAAATTGTTTCGATTGTAAGTTCACGGACTGGTTTGGAATGGCAGGAGCCAATCGACTCTGGTGACGAAGTGGCCCAGCTTCTGGGTCGCACAAGAGGCGCGGTAAAGATCCAAGAGGGTTGTGATCAAGTCTGCTCGTACTGCATCGTCCCCAAGGTACGCGGTCGTGAACGAAGCATTCCTCGTGATGAAATCGTTCGGCAGGTTCAATCGCTGTCTTCGGCAGGGTGTCCGGAAGTAGTTCTGACTGGTACGCAATTGGGATCCTATGGATTTGATCTCGAAGGCACCGGACTGATCGACATGGTTAAGACTGTTCTTGAGCAAACCGATATTCGGCGTCTCAGGATTTCTTCTCTGCAGCCGGCGGAATTTTCTGACGAGCTGCTTGAACTATGGAACGGCGTCGGTAAAGGGCGATTATGTCCACATTTCCATATTCCGTTGCAGAGTGGAAGCGATCGAATTCTCGATCGGATGCGACGGCGGTACACGGGTGAAGGGTTTCTCGATGCGGTCAGAGCTGCCAAAGCGGCTGTTCCTAGTTGTTCGGTAACGACCGACGTCATCGCTGGTTTTCCGGGTGAAACCCCAGAGGATCACTTACGGACCCTCGAAGTACTCGAATCGGCCGAAGTCGCAGATGCCCATATTTTCCCGTACTCAGTAAGACCTGGTACCAGCGCCGCCTATTTCGAGGATCAGGTAGAAGTACAGGCTCGAGCTCGCCGTGCAGAGGAGCTTCGGGCAGTTGCCGACAGAATGGCGCAACATCATCGAATGTCGTTCGTTGGCACAGTTCGTTCGGTCCTCTGGGAAGGCGTAAGTGGGACCAGTGGATTGTCGGACAACTACTTACGTGTACGACTTGAACCTGAGCAGATCACGAAGACTTTATCGGGCAACCGCAAAGGATTGATCGAAGACATCAAGTTCAGCCGCCTCGAAGGTCTGCAGCTGATCGGTGCACCGCCGGTTTAGTTACATATCGCCTGAGTCCACATTTTAATACCAGGATTCCCGGTTAAACGAAAAAACCGCCCCCGGGCGATGGGGCGGCTTTTTCCAGAAAAACTTTTTGAGAGTTTGAACTTGAGTTCAGTTTAGAATTCGACTGCGCGAAGCTCGACGTTTCCGTGGCGACGCTCAAGGTAGCCAGCAGTCTCGTGGTAACCGTGGGCGAAGACCATTAGCCAGCCTTCCTTCTCACATCGGTCGAGAAGTTCCTTCTTCATCGCAAGCGACTGATCGGGGTAGCGATCAAATGCTGTGATGTAGGGCAGGGGAAGGTGGTTAGGAGTCGGGATCAGGTTGGCCAGGTAGATGATTCGTTCACTACCTGTGTTCACTAGAACAACTTGGTGGCCTTCTGAATATCCGTCAGTAACGATCGTGTGTACGCCTGGGGCAACTTCGGTGTCGCCATCCAGCAATACGATCATGCCCTTGTCTTCGAGTGTCTTCAGGTGCTCAACACCAGTTCCATAAACAGGAACCGAACGCTCGTTAGGTGCAAATGCTTCTTCCCATGCGGTTCGCTGAACAAGGTATTTGGCCTTGGGGAACGTCGGGATGATGGTTCCTTCACGGTCGAGGCGTGTTGCGCCACCACTGTGAGAGAAGGCTAAGTGGGTGAGGATCACAAAATCGATGTCTCGTGCGCTTACGCCTTGATGACGAAGGTTACGAAGAAGCTTCGATGAAGAGTGACCGTACACCTCTCGGGTGATTTCCGGCTCTTTGTTGCCGATGCCTGCGTCAACGAGAATGTTGAGTTCAGGAGTCTTGATCAAGAGAGAGTTGAGTCCGAGGCGTACTCGGTTCTTGCGGTCGGGCTTAGCGTTCTTTTCCCAGAGAATCTTCGGAACCGGGCCAAACATCGGGCCACCGTCCAATAAGAACGTTCCATCGCTGACGAGCCTTACGGCCACGCTACCGTTACTTGTAGTCATTCTGACGCCTCCAAGACCACACCTGGTCTTATTTCAAATCTATGAACGAGCGGACACTCGTTACTTTTTGGCGCCGTTGGCCCGGTTGCCCGGGCCACGGCTATGTTTTTGAGATTGTTGAAATCTCTGCAGCTTCGAGAGCGGTGTAAGCCATCGAACTGTTCGACACACGGAACCGTATGGGTTTTATGGTTGTTCATACAAGGTACGTCCGTACTCACTTCTAGGTGTTTACCTAATTATTGTTCCGAACAAGTTCAAAACTAGGTATAAATCGCGAGTTCAAATGAGTGGCAGCACTTACGCGTAATTACGCGCGGTTTGGCCGCGACGGCACCGCTGCGTACACCGGTCAAATACAATCACCGCGCAGAACCAGTGCAGCCTCTGTTGGTCTTATGTCGCACAGGCACGCACGGGAATTCGTTGGGTAAGCATTCGATCCGCTGATTAATTAGAAATCACGCAAGGATCGAGAGTTCAACACAGGAAAATCAGGAGTTAGATCTGTTGGAAATTGCAGTCGTTCAAAACGATGTTGTGAATATCGAAGCTGATGTAGTAGTTGTGAACCTGTTCGAGGGCGTTACTTCTCCTGCAGGTGCTACCGGCGCAGTTGATTCAGCTATCGGAGGCCTGATCTCAGAACTTATTTCCGATGGTGAAATTACTGGCAGAGCAAGCCAGATGACGCTAATCCATACGCCAAACTCCGCATATCCAAATTTCAAACCATCCAGAGTGCTGGTAGTTGGGCTAGGTTCTAGCGAATCAATCGATCTCGATGGGATTCGCCGGATTTCGGCCTCGGTCACACGTAGGTTGCGTGCGCTTGGCGCAAAACAGGCCGCCACTATTGTTCACGGCGCTGGAATTGGCGGCATAGATGTAGTTGCCGCAACGCAGGCGCTTGTTGAAGGCACTCTGCTCGGCGCATACCGATTCCTCAAATACCGAACGACCGACAAGAACAGGACACCTGATGTTGAGAAATTCAACATCGTCGAGAACGATTTATCGAAAATCGATGCGATCAACAGTGGTATCACGAACGGTACCGCCTACTCGTTGGCAGAAATTCTCGCCCGCGACCTCGTAAATGAACCTGCCAACAAGCTTTCGCCCGCCGATCTGGCTGCTGTTGCCGAGCAAGTTGCCAAAGATAACGGACTCGCCTGCACGGTTCTCGAAGAAGCCGATGTAACCAAGCTGGGAATGGGCGCCTTCGTTGGTGTGTCGCAAGGTGGACCTCGCCCGCTCAAGTTCATTCACATGACGTACGAAGGCGACGTTGGGAATTCCGAGAACAATCTGTGGTTGATCGGTAAGGGAATTACGTTCGACAGCGGAGGCATATCGCTTAAGCCTGGTGCGGGAATGGGCAAGATGAAGGGCGATATGGGTGGCGGCGCATCCGTAATCGCAGCAATGCAGGCCATTTCGCAACTCAAGCCGAAACTCAACGTGCATGTAGTTTGTGCAGCTACCGACAATATGCCGGGTGGATCGGCTCAACGTCCAGGTGACGTCGTGACTGCCATGAATGGCATGACGATCGAGATCGACAACACCGATGCTGAAGGTCGCCTAACGCTTGCGGACGCAATTGGGTACGCCCTATCGAAGGATGCAGTTCGATTAGTCGACGTGGCGACTCTTACGGGAGCTGCTCGAATCGCACTTGGCGATGGCGTAAGCCCGGTATTTGGAAACGACGATGATCTGGTAAACGCAGTTCTCGAGGCAAGTGAAGGAGTAGGGGAGCCGATGTGGAGGCTTCCACTGGATTCGGTCACCAAGCGACAGAACTCTTCGAAGATCGCCGATCTGAAGAACACAGGCGGGCGTGGGGGTGGTTCAACGACCGCAGCTCACTTCATTTCAGACTTCGCTGGCGATACCCCGTGGGTGCACATTGACGTGGCCGCTACCTCTATGTTGGACAGTACGAGGGGCTGGATGCCTGCTGGTGCGACCGGTGTACCGACCCGTTCGCTCATCGAACTGGCGATGAGGATGGGTGGCTAAAGCATACGGCCACTAACTGGTGGCTGGCAAAACTAAACGCTAAAATAAGGTGAGTAGGTTGGCAAGGATTGATTTAGACAGTCGTTGGCAAATCGTGGTCAAAAATCGCGCGTTCTGAAATTGACCGTCCACACTCTCGATGCTAGCGTTTAAAGCCTGTGGTGGGCGTAGTGAAGAGGTTATCACGCTAGGTTGTGGCCCTGGAGACGAGGGTTCAATTCCCTCCGCTCACCCCATATTTTCAGTTCGGTTATCCGATTTTGTTCGATCTAGATAATCCGGGATTTGCACTGTTTCGTGCAGTTGGAGTCTCGGATATGATTGAACTCGCAAGAAGCCCCGTAATAAGGGTTATTTTCCTGCGCCCGTAGCTCAGTGGATTAGAGCATCTGGCTTCGAACCAGAGGGTCGGGGGTTCAAGTCCCTCCGGGCGTACCATATTGAAATTGAACTAGAGAAGCCCTCGTAGAAATACGGGGGCTTTTCTAGTTATTGACCCAATGTTGACCCATTAGGTCGGAATAAGTGCCTGTTCAGGTATCACCCCTTCCGCTCATCCAGCAGCTTCAGCTGCTCCCTGATCGACCGAGCGTGTTCCCTTAGCATGTTTGCGTACTGCTTAGGGTCTGCCATGTGCTGCGCCCATGACTCCAGTGAGAAGCGAGGGACGGATACTTTTTTACCGGGACGTGTTGACCAAGGATTCATCAAGCGAATGTAGCTGGTTCAGGCGTGGAAGCTAAGACTGGTGTCACAGTCGGTCGCCGATAGACCTGCCTACCCTTTGTTACATAGGGATGTGGGAGTGGGGATGCTGAGATGGCGTTAGCGACAAGAATCGGGGAGGTCGTAGCCAATCTTTACTTCGGCGTAGCACGTCGAATCAATGGCGTAACGGCCGACCTGATATTCACCACGCCCGTCTAACCACGTCACTCCTCCGCAAGGAGATTCTAGATCACGACTCGAGCAGGAGATAGCGTTGCCGGAAGTCACTTCGAAGATGTTGGTAATTTCTAAAAACGCCTTTTGCGGGGACGAGATGACAGCTGACTCGACAGTAGCTTGCACTTCTTCATCCGTGTACCCGTTCGAGCAGGCGACGACCATCAACATCAGCGAGAAAGTGAATAGCAATAAAAGTGATTTGGTGGACATTTGGAGATCGTCGCACATGTGATAACGCAAGGCAACAGGTGACTCACGCCTGCGTGGCCGTAGGGGCGTGTAACGCGGAAGGATGGGGGGGCGGTGCGGAGTTTTTAATAGTTCTCATTAACTGTACTGGTTCTGACAGATTTCTAGAAACCAGTCGATCGGCTAAAGTGCGCTCCGCCAGTGTTCAGGAACGATCGCTTTGACATCCGGACCGAAAAACTTTTCGGTGATCCATTTCTCTGCGAAAAGACCGTCTTTAAAGCTCGACATCTCTGATTCGTGCACAGTCACGTTTCCGGCTATGCCGTTCTCAAGATCTGCAAGTATGTCCGCGTTATATATACCGTTAGGTTGATCTGCTCTTAGCAGAGTTTCCGCTTTGACCGCAGGTGCATGCCAACGCAAGTTATACATCGATAATATCGATTCAACTTCATCTTTTCTGTCCGGATATAGACGAAGGTAATCGCTGTACTCCGCAAGCGGATACGACGACGTTTTCAAAGCGTGTTCAACTGTGTCGAACAAGTAAGCCGGAGTCGATACGGCATGTGTGATTTCACTTCTACGTGCCGCAGCCAAAACAGCGATGTCATTGCCCCATGCGACAATTCTTTTTGAATCAATTTCTGGGCGTGTAATCAGGTATTCCAGACCTCGAAGTGCGTCGGCTATGATGCCTCGATACACGTAAGTATCCGCACTTTCTAAACCATCAGTGAGCTGACCCGGATACATGGCCGTGTATGGCTTATCTGAGTTCCTCATTCCACGCCCTGCAACCGAGAAGGTTACGTAACGACCGCGAATACCGGTCGCGGTGCCCTGCGGGATTACCTCGTGAACGCTTCCGTTCTTAGGCACGTAATAGATCGCAGGGAACGGTCCTTCGCCTTTTGGAATGCTCAGATAAGCAAATAACCGGTAGGGTCCGATGCTGGTGATACGCAGGCCATAGAGATCGGCATCATCGTTCGAACGCATTTGGATGTACTCGACTTCGGGAGCGATCGAAATACTGCCAAGATCGTTATCGACATCATCCCAAAAGCTATCGAACTCAGCGGGTTTAATTACAGTCATATCTTTACTTCCCGCCCTTCAGTTCGGTTTCAAAAAACTTATCGATAATCGCGCCGTGTACGTACTTACCAGCATCGTGACCGTGGCCGTCATATTCGTAGAACTTCTTGTTGCTACTGGCGATCGCGTCGAATACGGCATAGCCAGTTTCGGGCGGTACGACGTTGTCTTGGAGTCCGACGTTCAGGATGACAGCACATTCGATCTTGTCGGCAAAAGAAATACCGTCAAAATACGCAACGGTGTTCTCAAGTTCCTCGCGACGCTCCGGGTACGTGTACAAATAGTCATTGATCTCATGGAACGGGTATGCGTGAGTCAATTCAATTGCGTCCATGTACCCGCATAGATATGGTGCGCTTATCGACACAGCCTTAACCTCTTTGCGCATTGCCGAGATTGTGATCGCGAGTCCACCGCCTTGACTACCTCCGACTGCGCCAATATTTTTCCCATCGACTTCTGGCCGTGCTAGCAAGAAATCAACGGTGCGCCATGCGTCAACGTAAAACCCACGGTAAGAGTACGAATTCTTATCTACGATTCCGTAGGTGAGCAGGCCGGGGTAGCCAGGATCGAACTGCGTTCGGCTTCTGACCTTGCCACGAGGGTTAACTGAAATGCACGCGTATCCCTTCGCAGCCCACTCTCTGGCGATCGGAGGATCACTTTGATAGCCGGGTAGCTGAATAATCGCCGGCAAGTTTCCTGCTGCCCCTTTGGGTACCGAATACCAGGCCGAGATTCTTACGTGGTCGAGGCTGTTGTAATAAACCTGATAAACGTCGACTTCGTCGTTCGATCGCAGATCGTCTTTCTCCATAGTGGGATCAAGATTTATCGCGTTCACATCGCTAAGAACGCCGTCCCAGAATTCATCGAAATCCTCTGGTTTGACCATCTTGCAACGGTAGTTTCTATCGACTTCCATTCGTAATCCTTAGTTCGGGTTTGTACAAATTGGCGGTGTTCGTTTGAGATCACACGGCCTTTTCAAACGGGCACAAAGTTAGTGATTAACCAAATGCTGATCGAAGTGCTTCGGCCACGATTTCTGCCTCCCTTCAATTTGTCCATTATCTGATCTTTCAGATGGACACGTTTGAGGGGGGCAGGTCAGTAAGAACACGCCCTGGCATCTTGGCAACAATAATCTCGTAGTACTCGATTTGAGACTTGTCGTATGTCAGCAGTGTTTTGGCTATCTCTGTCCGAGACGCCGTTCCACCGCTATCCATCAAAGTCAGCAGCATCGCTGGTTGATATACATGGGACATCTTCATCTCGAGGTTGATGAACCTGTCCAGTTCGTTGAAGCGTTCCGACATTTTTCCTCCTCCAGCTGCTGCAGGTCCGTATAAAGGGCTTTTTTACTAGCTGACCTAGACATTGGGTCGGCAGCACACTGTACACGCTACTATCGGCGTAAGGCACTCACGTCTACGTGTGTGGGCGCGTGTAACTCGGGTGGGTGTGCGTGAGGGGATTAGCAGCCCACTGCGTCGAGTAGGTCGTCTGGGTCGTATTTCTTTACCATCGATGCCTTTGTCACGTATCTAACGATGTCCCCTGACGAATTCACAATAACCGGTGGTCGACTCGCACTGAATGAATACGCCGACAGGTCGTCCCTACGGGAACCGTACAAGTGCCACCGAATACGGAACTAAGTCGGTATTTTGATGTCTACAAATCGGCCATGGTCGATGAAGTTGATCATTACGAGTCATGGGCTGAACTAACCTGGGACATCGATGCGATTGTCTTTAAAGCTGAACGGTGTGATCACGAATGGTTCTTCCCTTGGGAGTCACGGTGGGTATTCGATGAAGCGCATGAAGGTGCGAATGAGTTACTGGTTGGTTGGCCAGGATGTGCAGGCGATGTTGAGCTTCTATCCCAACACGGGATTGACCTAGTTCTCTTAGCTCGATTATCTGAAGAGGCAGAACACAGATCGAATGTTCGATCATGCGCAGCAATCGAGTTGGGCGGTGAGGGTTTCAATTCTTTGGATGCGTCATACCCCGACCCATGTGCGCTACCCTAGCAATTGCTCAATGATTTGGGTAATTAGGCTGAAAAAAGTAGACCCGTTTCAAGACCGCAAAGTTACTCTACGGCTGTATTGGTGCGCTGGCTCGATAACAAGGTCTAGTTACTGTTAAGTTTTGTTTAGTTCT